>Ga0302321_100000732_pt1 | contig 28534 bp, 25 predicted proteins | sample Fen_T0_1_FD_202505 | JGI IMG/M metagenome (GOLD analysis project Ga0302321, IMG submission 202505) | Peat permafrost microbial communities from Stordalen Mire near Abisko, Sweden - Fen_T0_1 | ecosystem: Environmental > Terrestrial > Soil > Wetlands > Permafrost | place: Sweden: Abisko... | reverse complement strand
AGGCCTTGAAGCAAAACTGTTCGCCATAGGCCAGGCCGATGAAGGCAAATGGCGTATCGCAGATCTGGGCGGCGAGCTGCACAATTTCGTCCAACGCTGGCTCCGCTTCTGTGTTGAAGCAGGCGAGTTCATGCCGTGGCAGCGCGGGCTGCAGGCCGGCATTCGACGGCGTTGGGGGGGCGGAATTCATTCTATGAATCGGAGATCGGCGCGCTGTTCCTCTCGTGGAATTCAGCTCCTTCGGGTCAAGCGCGGAAAGCGGCCTGCGCGGGAGCGGGCCGAACGTCGATGCGGAACAGGCATGAGTGTTTATCGGCACTTTCCGGCCGAGCCTAAGGTGGCCCTTCAACTTGCGCGTTTCCCTCCTCCGTGAATAGCCAGTGTGCTCCTTCCGCCGGATTAGCCGGGGGGCGGGAAAGCCTTTATCCGCCGTGGAAGACGTTGGTTGGTGCACCGCTTGGCGTTTCAGCGCCAAGTTCGGACGGGACAAAGTTGATGTAAGTCACAGGCTTGATGATGTTAATAAATCACAAGCGTCGATATTTTTGTCGGCGACGACATCAGCCCAAAGGTTAAATTGGAACAAGCTTCCTGCGCCCGGCTTACTTTCGATGCTTAAGCAGCCGCCCATCAGTTTGACTAGGCGGTTCGCGATTGAAAGTCCGAGCCCGGCGCCACCGTAGCGACGACTGAAGGAGTTGTCGGCCTGCACGAAGGGCTCGAAAATTGCCGTTTGTTTGTCGTCGGGTATACCGATGCCGGTGTCGCGCACAGCAAAGGCAAGTTCCACACGATCATGCTCCAGGTGGCGGGGCTTCACCGTGACGTCGATATGGCCGCTTTCAGTGAATTTTATCGCGTTGCCGACGAGATTGACCAGCACCTGACCGATATGGGCTGGATCGGCTATGAGGAGATCAGGGACGTCCTCCGCGATGGTCCAGGAAAGCTCGAGCGATTTGGCGCAGGCTCGTAGTTTCAGCGGTTTTAGAAAATCGTTCAAATGGTGGCTCAGCGAAAACGGCGTCCGGGGAGACGTCATGGTGCCAGTTTCAATGCGGGAGAAGTCGAGCATGTCGTTGATGAGCCCAAGCAGAGTTTCTCCGGAGAGTTGCACGGCGTCGATGTACTGGCGTTGCAGTGGAGTGGGTGCGGCCTCCCGGAGTAACTCGGTCATACCAAGAACCCCGTTCATCGGCGTGAGTAGCTCATGGCTGATCGTCGCGAGGAATTCGTTTTTTGTCAGGTCGGCGTCATACGCGATGGCCTGGGCGGCCCGGAGTTTCTTTAGGGTATCCTGGTGTAACTGGAGTTCATTTTGCAGAGCATTGTTGGTGGCGGATAGTTCGGCCGTGCGCTCCTGGACGCGTTGTTCGAGTTCTTCATGGGCGGCACGAAGCTGCCGGGTGGTGCGGTGGTGGTACAGGGCCATGTCGACGCTGAACTTCAGCTCGCGTTCCTTGAACGGTTTTAGGAGGCAGCTGAAGGGATGAGTGGCGCCGGCGCGTTCGAGGGTCGCAGGGTCTGAGTTTGCGGTAAGGAAGATGACGGGCACATCGCAAAGTTCACGGATGTGATTGGAAGCATCGATCCCGTCCATACCGCCATAGAGCATGATATCCATCAGGACCAAGTCGGGTTGCTTGTCTTGAACCTGCAGGATGGCGTCATCGCCGGACGAGGCGATGCCCACCACTTCGTACCCGAGGTTGTGCAGTCGGGATTGGAGGTCGAGCGCCACGATGAACTCGTCTTCGGTGATGAGAATTTTCGCCGGTCCGGGCTTTTCAGCAGAAGTGGCGTCTCCGACGCGGTTCAAGTCTTTCATTTCCGCATTATCGCAAAAACACGGGTGGGGCGTGTCACAGACCTGTCACGAAGCTTCACGATCTTGCGCTGAGTCCGGCCAAAATCCGGCAAACAAGTTGGTTCACACCAATCTTCTTTATTTAGCCAAGGCATGTTCGTAGAAAGGGGTTACCGATCATGAAGTTGCTCCCGCGTATTCTAGTGGTGGATGACGAGCGTCCTATGCGGACCAGCATCTGCCAGTGCCTTGAGGCGGAGGGCTACCGCGTTTTAGAGGCGATCGACGGAGCGCAAGGCCTTGAACTGATGGCCCGGGAAAAGCCTGCTCTGGTCGTTCTCGATGTGATGATGCCCAACCTCACGGGCCTCGAAGTCGCAGCGGAGTTGCGCCGCCTCGGGCATACGGTTCCGATTTTGATGTTAACAACTCGCCAGGAGGTGACGCAGAAAGTTGATGGGCTCAACGCCGGCGCCGACGACTATCTGGGCAAACCCTTTGATCGGCGAGAACTCGTGGCACGTGTCCAGGCCTTGTTGCGTCGCCAGACCACCACTGAGGTGGCGAAGGCCATCAACGTGCTGCGTTTTGGCGATGTCGAAGTGGATCTGGCGCAGCACACGGCGAGCAAGGGGGAGACGAAATTGGCATTGACGCCTACGGAGTGTGCCCTGCTCGAATTGCTGGCAAAAAATATGGGCACGCCGGTCTCGCGTGACGTGATCCTCGATGTGGTCTGGGGTTACACTTATTTCCCTTCGACACGCACGGTGGATACGCACATCTGGCGCCTGCGAAAAAAAATCGGTGACAATGGCGACGCGCCTCGCTGGCTCAAGAAAGCGCAGGGCGAAGGCTATATTCTTACGGCAGACGAATAGTTCGGCCGCCGGTTGCGAATGTGGATTTTGAAATGGGGAACTCAGGAAAGCCGGAAATGATGCAACCCAGTCATTCTGTTCCAGTTTTCCTGAGTTCCCCATTCTCTCCTGTTACGCGTGGAATCCCCGAAACCACGCTAGCTGGCGGGCTGGGACTTGGAATCTTTGGCCTGTTCTTCCAACGGGGCGTATCCAACGCGTGAATGCAACATGTTGAGCAGGGTGAAGGTGAAACTGCTCTTGATTTTGCTCAGATCCTCGAAGGTGACGGGCGCTTCATCCAGCTGGCCGTCTTCGATGCGATCGTGGAAAACCTGGTCAATCAGTTCGCCGAGATGTTGCGGGGTAATTTTTCGCATCGACCGCGAGGCTGCTTCGACAGCGTCGGCTAGATGGATGATGGCACTTTCTCTAAATTGCGGCTTCGGGCCATCGTAGCGGTAGGTCGTTTCGCAAGGGCGGGTCGGTTCGAGGCCGGGCGCGGTGCCCTGAAGCGAATCGCGGGTCTCGTTGGCGCGCACGAGCGACGGCGAGGTCTGGCGCTTTTCGCTGAGCGCGCGCTGGAAAAAATAGCGGATGAGCGTTGTGCCGTGATGTTGCTGGATGACGTCGACCACCATGCGCGGGAGTTTGTGTTTGAGCGCGAGATCAACGCCGTCCTTGACGTGGGCTTTGATGATCAGCGCGGACAGAGACGGATTGTTTTCGTCGTGCGGATTCAGGCGGTCGCGCTGGTTCTCGGTAAAGTATTCGGCCTTTTTTGTTTTGCCGATGTCGTGGAAGAGCGCACAGACGCGGGCGATCAGCGGGTTGGCACCGATGGCGTTGGCGGCATTTTCGGAAAGCTGGGCGACAACCAGTGAATGGTGATAAGTTCCCGGTGCCTCCATCTGCATCAGCCGCAACATCGGGTGATTGAAATCGGTGAGTTCGAGCAACGTGATGTCGGTCGTGCGTTTGAAAAGCCCTTCGAGCACCGGAAGGATGCCAACCACGACCACGCCGGTCAGCAGGCCAGTGGCGAGGCCGGCGGTCATCTGTTTGACGATCGTGAGGAGGGGGAACTGATCAATAAGGCCAATCAGGAGGGCGAAGGCCGCGACCGTGAGTCCGCCGAGTCCGGCGGCGCTGACGACTTTGCCGCGTTTGCGAATCTGGCGGCAGCAAAAGATGCCGACCATGGAAGCGAGAAAGGTGAATACCAGCAAATCGAGCCGCTGGCCGTAAATGACGCTGGTGAAAATCGAGATGAACAGTGCCATCGACATGGCCGAACCAGCGTCAATCAGGATGGCGAGAATAAGGGGCGCGATAGCCGTGGGAGCGCAGTAGGGCAGGAGAGAGGCCGCCGTAGTGTCCGTCATGAAGTAGGGCAGGCCACCGAGCCAGTAGGTGAGGCGCACAAGCGCGAGATTCGCGATCACCACGAGGGCGAGTAACCCCAGACGACCGTTGCTTTGCATCGTTTCCGGATCCTCCAGACGGATGTAGAGGATGCTGGCCATGACCATCGCAAGAACGAGCAGGATTCGACTAAAAAGCTGCAGGCCTTCGTTAAAAGCATTGTCCGGTCGTTCCAACACATGGTGGCGGTGCGCTTCGAGCATTTCGTACTGCTCGGTGGTCACGCGGGTGCTGGGTTCAATGATAGTCTGACCCTGATCGACCGAGACGACGACGGGTTTGAAGTTCTTAACGGCTTCATTTTGCGCGGTCCGCGTGGCGGTTTCGTCGTAAGTAAGGTTTGGCTTCACGCCATTTCGGAAGATGCGGTAGAGCGCGAGTGCGGTTTCGCGTCCATTGCCCTCGGCGGCGAGGTTGATGCGGAGAAACGTTAACGCGTCTTCTAGCGATTGCACCGGGCGCTGGGCGACATCACCGCCGGGTTTCTTGACTTGAAAGACAGTAACGGCACCCGCCGCGATGCTGGCATTGTTGCCGAGGAGGCGTTCGTCCTGCACGCCCTGGGTGTAGATTTCGCGCAAGGCAATGAGGCCGTTCTCCACGAGCGCAAAGCGGGTTTTAGCGTCGCCGGCGGCGAGCAGCGCGGCGATGTCTTCGGGACTGGTGCGGTAAGCGCCTTTGTTGTTAAAGCTCTCGGTGAGTTCGGTAAGAGCATTCTGACGGTTGATCGAGGGGGCGTTGGCCGGATGCTCGTGTTCGAATTTCTCCAGCTGGGTCAACAGTTCGCGGAGGTTGGCATCGAATTGTTGCAACGGGTCGAGCTCGATGCGGTAAACGGGCGGGACGCGATTCTTGATCTGGTCGAGGGCGAGCTTGGTTTTCTCTGCGCTTTCGTAGCTAAACGGGGCGCTGGCAACAATGCGTACCGATGCGTACTGGTTCGGTAGCACGGGGAGGCTGGCAGTGTTGACGCCGACGAAGCTGATCAGCACGATCGCCGCGACCGTCACGACGAAAATAAGGCCGGCGATGAGACGGCTGGTCTCGAAGAACTCCATCGTACCGGAGACTTGTGCTGTTTTGCGCTTGGGCGGCGCGGGCTTGAAGCCGGTGATGCTCTGGAGCTTTTTAAGAAGAGACATGGAGTCGGTGCAGGCGGTTATATTAACATATTCGCCTAGCGGGCAGGTCGGCGATTACGATTTATCCTCGTCGCCCATCGGGTTTTTGTAACGTTCGTAAGCCTCTATGATCTTGAGCACCAACGGATGGCGCACGACATCGGCTCCGCTGAAATAGTGAAATTCGACCCCGGGAATATCGTGAAGGATGTGTTGAACTTCGAGCAGGCCGGAAGTCTTGGCGCGGGGCAGATCGATCTGGGTTACGTCACCGGTCACCACCATACGCGAGTCCTCACCGAGGCGCGTGAGAAACATCATCATCTGCTCGGGCGTGGTGTTTTGAGCTTCATCCAGCACGATGAAGGCGTGGCTCAGGGTGCGGCCGCGCATGTAAGCGAGCGGCGCGATTTCGATCACGCCTTTTTCGGTGAGCCGGGCGACATCTTCGGGCGCGAGCATATCGCCCATCGCATCGTAAAGCGGGCGCAGGTAGGGCTCGATCTTTTCACGCAGGTCACCGGGCAGAAATCCGAGGGCTTCACCAGCTTCGACTGCGGGCCGAGTGAGGACGATCCGCTGGACCTCATTTCTTAAGAGTGCCGAGATGGCCGCGGCCATGGCGAGATAAGTCTTTCCCGTACCGGCAGGGCCGATACCGAAGACCACCGGGTTTTTCTGAATCGACTGGAGGTAAAGTTTCTGGCCCAGCGTTTTCGGGACGATGGTTTTGCGCTGCGTGGAGATGACGAGTGGTTCGCCAAAAAGCGCTCGCAGCTGGTCGATCTCGCCGCGGGCGATCGTCTCGACGAAGCGGTGGAAGTCCGGAGTGCGGATGGAGACGCCCTGGGTGCGCGCGTCGTTGAGGAAGCCGAAAAGGGATTCGACCCGAGCTATCGCGTCATCGTCACCTTCGATCTTTAGCCAGTCTTCGCGGGTGACAAGCTTGGTGCCGAGGTGTTGTTCGGCGAAGGCGAGATTCTCCTCCCGTCCGGCGTAGAGCTGGTGCAAGTGGCGCGGACTGGGGAAGCGGAGTGTTTTTGAGGACACAGCGGCAGTGGTTGTGATTGGGAGCGTTTGGCCGGCCCGAGGGGATCGGTCAGCGGGCGGCGGTGAGCTTGCCGGCGTCGGCTGTGAGGCGTTCCCAGGTGGCTTCGAGGCATTGCGGGAGCACGCGGGTCTGGCCGAGCACGGGCATGAAATTATTGTCGCCGTTCCAACGTGGCACGATGTGGCCATGCAGATGCGCGATGCTGCCGCCGGCGCAGGAACCGAGATTGAAGCCGATGTTGATGCCGTCTGGCTTGAGCGCGGTGCGTAACAGGCGTTTGCCCGTCGTGATAATGGCGAAAAGATCGGCGTTTTCCTCCGCCGTCAGCTCCTCGATGTCCGCAACTTCGCGGAAGGGAATCGCGAGCAGATGACCTGGGTTATAGGGAAAACGGTTGAGCATCAGGTATGACAATCGGCTGCGATGAACGATGAGCGCTTTGCGGTCGTCGCCAAGCGCCGGTAGATCGGTGAAAGGGCGGTCGCTGGCCGGGAGCCGCGGCGCTTCGATGTAGTCCATGCGCCAGTAAGCGTGCAGTTGCTGCATATTGAGGGTGCGGACTAAAGAGGGCTGTCCGGGAAATGTCAAAGGACGGCTAAGCGCAGTGTTTGACCAGGACCGCAGCCTGCGTCCAAGGCTCAGCCCCTAAGCGGGCGACCAATTCCCCCCTGATCGGCCTTCCGGACTCGCTCCAGAGGTCTCGTGCCCGGTCAGTTTGTCATCTATTAAGTTACAAATGCTCAGGTAAAGGAGTGCTTTCCGCTCGAAAAACACGGCACCTACGAGCGGGTTTGTCATTTAATAGATGACAAACCGGTCAGCGCAGATCGCCGGTATTTAAAAGGTTGTGGTCAAAAATTGCCCGCCGAGTTTCATTCCTTCTGGCTCCATGGACAAAAGGATTTCGCTTTTTCTGATTCTACTCGCGCCGGTGGTGGTCTGGTCGTGGATTGCGCCGTACGACCGCTTTACCTGGTGGCTGGAGGTCGCCCCGGCAGTGATCGGGCTGCCGATGATGATTGTGGTGCAAAAACGTTTTCCGCTTTCGACCCTGCTTCTCAGCCTGCTTTGGTTGCATGTAGTGGTTCTGCTGGTGGGCGGGCATTACACTTACGCACGGGTGCCGCTGTTTGACTGGATTCGCGATCTCACGGGCGGTACGCGAAACAACTACGACAAGCTCGGGCATTTTGTGCAGGGTTTTGTGCCGGCCATTTTAACGCGCGAGATCTTGCTGCGCACGTCTCCGTTGGGTGCAGCGGCGGGGCAATCGTTCGATCCGACTGCATTTCGACCGAGCCGCTGGTTGGGTTTTCTTGCGGGCTGTGTCTGCCTCGCGTTTAGCGCTTTTTACGAGCTCATCGAATGGCTCACTGCCATTTCAACGGGTTCAGCGGCTGATGATTTTCTCGGCACACAGGGCGATCCGTGGGATACGCAAACGGACATGGCTTGGGCTCTGATCGGAACAGTAGTCGCTCTCGTGGCGGTCAGTCGCTGGCACAACCGGTCCTTGCTCCGTGTGCGCTCGGGGGCCAGCCGGCAACCTTCTCACTAAGGTCGGTGGTGTATTTCCGTGTTATAGCCCGGAAGATTACTTCGTTGCGTTTGCGCGCCTATGCGTGATTTTTTCAAGAAGACGCGTAACCAGAGGCCCAGAGTTTTTAGGTTGAGTGGTTGCAGCCGCAACGCACGCGAGAGCAACGCCAAAGCAGCGGCGGGGTTTTCCTGAATGAGGGTGCGACCCGCCCAACGGTAAAGCCTGGCCGGACGCGCGCGGGCGAGTGAACGCGGGATGGCTTTCCAAGTGGCATACCGTTCACAGATCTGTGCGCTTTCCGTGAGGGCAGCCGCAGTTTGTTCCGGGTCAGGGGCGGCGGTTTGGCGGTAAATGCAGGTATCGTTTCCGCTGTAACAGAGGTGGCCGTCGCGGGAGAGAACGCGCAGCCAGTATTCAGTGTCGCTGCAGTGGAGAAATTCTTTGGCAAACGGGCCAAATTTATGGAGGGAATCTTTCCTCGCCATGACAGCCGAGGCGAGAATTGACAGTCGCCCGGCGTAAAGGGCAGCTGGCAGATCGGCCAGGTCGCCTTCCTTCGGTGTGCGAAGCCCGAGCTTGGTCCAAGTGGCGTCGTCGTACAGTACCGCGCCGGCAAACACCAAATCAGAATCTTCAATCTGGCTGGCCGAGACCAGCGACGCAAGGTGATCAGGCTTCCAAAGATCATCGCCATGGAGGTAGGCCACCCATTCGCCGGCGGCCTCGGCTGTTCCTGCGTTGCGCATGACCGGTAAGGCTTGGTTCGACTCGGGCAGGCAGGTCACCCGCTGGGGCACGGTGAACGCGAAATCTTGCACCGCGGCGGCGTTGCGTCCGTTTGAGCCGTCGTCGACGACCAGGAGTTCCCATTTGGTATAGGTTTGCCCGCCGACCGAGCGCAAAGCGGCTTCGAGGTATTTCGCTGTGTAGGATGCTGTGATACAGACGCTGATCAACGGGTTGTTCATGGGCGTACTCCTATCGTTTCCCTCGGGCCACCCGGTCCGCTGATGCGAAAACGATTTCAATCTGCGTACGCTGTATACGCTTGTTTACAAGTGGGCAAAAAAGGCGGGCGGGTTTTTACCGATTTTTCGAATCCATCGGCCGGCGGTTTCGATCTTTGCGGAAAACCGCCCGCGCCGGTGACGACTCAGTGCACGCCGCTGGCTTTCCCCGGGGCCGCGAGCGTACTGGTGCGTTGATTATTGGTAGGAACTTGATCGGTAACGCCCGCTGGGTTCACCAATTCGGAATGGAGCTCGATCGTTCCGGCCGCCGCGATCTGGCTGGAGGAAATGGGCAGGTTCACAACTGAGGTTGCACCTGCAGCGAGCCAGGAAATCGAGGCGTGCTGGGCAGCACCATTGATGTCGATTTTCAGATCGAGTCCGGCCACGGCCTGGGCACTGCGGTTTTGCACCACGATCTGCATCTGCTCGTGGGCGGCATCGTAGTAATGGCTAGCGATGGCAGTGTCGGTACGGGTTGGGTCGTTACGCGCCATGGCCCAACCGAGATTGAGCACGCCGTTTCCATAATTGGGGTCCACGCCGGGTGCGCCTGCATCGCTGGCGTGTGATTGCAGGATCTGCCAAGCCTGAGCCGGCGTGAGACTCGGGTCTTGCGACATGACGGCGGCGATGGCACCGGATACGACCGGCGCGCTGCCCGAAGTACCACTGAAGAGCACGCGGGTGTTGTCGGTCCAGGCGGTTTGCAAGCCGAGGCCGGGCGCGGTGATTTGGAGCTGGGGGCCGGAGTTGGAGAAAATCACCTGCTGGCCGTTGGCGTCGACCGCGCCGACTGAGATCACGCGCGAATCGGCCGCGGGCCAAGTGAGCTGGGCGGCCTGGTCGTTGCCGGCGGCGGCAACAATGACTGTGCCGTGACTAGTTGCATAATCGATGGCGGAATCCAAAGCGGCGTTGGTCCCGTAACCCCCTAGGCTGACGTTGATGATTTTCGCGCCGGCTTCGACTGCGGCGAGAATGCCTTGGGCAACGGTAAACGTGTCGCTCTTTCCGTCATCACCAGCGACACGAATGCTGAGCACACTGGCAGCGGGGGCGACGCCTTTTGCGTCGGCCGACTGACCGGCGGCGAGCGAAGCCACTGCGGTGCCGTGCCCGCCTTCCGAACCGCCGGCGGGCGTGGTGCCAAGGCCGATGTCGAGCGTATTGAGCCGGCCGAGACCGAACGTCGCATCGGCGGCCACCCCGCTGTCGAGCACCGCAATGGTCACGCCGCGGCCCCAGTTTTGCGTATCGGCAGAAATCCCAAGGAAGGGCAGCAGTTTGTTGCCCACCGGGACTTGGCTGCGGTTGGCACGGGCCTGGGCTTGAGGCGGGGTGTTGGGGTTGGAAATGAAGTAGTTAGCGGCGATCTGGCCGTAGTCGGTGGCGTTGTCGAGCAGTTCGCGGGCGAGGCCGTTGAGGTCGTCATAACTGATGCGAACAGTATTGGAAGAGTCGATACGGCCGATGACCCGCAAGCCGGCCTGGGCGGCGCGGGCGAGAAAATTGCGGTAAGCCTCGGCGGTTTTGAAGGTGAGAACGGCCTCATGGGGCCGGGCGTCGACGCGTTCGATGCGTTGCTTGAGATTGCTGGCGATGCTGGCGAGCGCTTCGCGCGAAGTGATGTGGGCGGGGAGGCTTACGTTGACGAGCCGGTTCATATCTTCGGCTGAAACGGTGCTTAGATCTGCCAGTGGTTCGGGCGGTGGTGGGGTCGGTGCATGACCCGGTTGTGCGTGCCAGTAGGCGTAAAACGCCACGGCACCCAGCGAAAGCACGGCGAGAAAGAAGGCGGATTTTAGGCTCATAGCTTGGCGGGGGTGTTGAAATTAGACGAGAGGAGTGGGTAAAAGTTGCGCTAAGCGCCGGGCTGCGAATTTGCCGCCTCGGCGCGAGCCTGACGCTGGAGTTGCCAGGAATTCCAAAGGTTATGCCAGAGCACGTAACATGTGGGGCCGAACGCCACCAGCGGAGTCGAATAAGTAAGCGCGAGGTAGATTGTAAACGTGGTGTTCTTCTGGCCGAGCGCCTGGCTGGCCTCCCGGGCGAATTGTTTGCCGCCGATGAGTCGGCCGAGGGCAAAATTAGCCACGCATACCACGAGTGAAATTGCTGCTATCTTCAGGAGCAGGCTGCGCGGCAGATCGACGTGCTGATGGAGAAAGTCCGAAACGCGTGCGGTGATGAGAAAGAGAGCTGTGACCCAAGCGCCGAACGAGAGGTTACTGAGCCGCTTTGGCCAGGCAGATGCTGCGGGATATGAAGTTCGCACAAGCCATGCTGCGGCCATCGGGACGAAAACCACCAAACCGATACTCGCAAAAATATCGGCAAAAGTCTGCGGTGCCGAGGTCCCGAGCATGAGAGGCATCATCGCCGGCAGAAGTGCTGCGATAACGACATTGGTCAGCAAAAAAGCCGCCACCACATAATCAATGCGGCCGCGCAGGAAACTGACGATCACCGGTGCTGCCGTGGCCGTGGGCGTGATGCCGCAAAAAAATGCCGCGAGTGCGATGTCACGCCCGCCAATCACCCAACCCACGCCCCAGGCGACAAAGCCCATGGCGATGTTGGCCGCGAGCAGCCAGACATGGCTGCGATGCAGTGCCTCACGTGACAGCCGCGTCTGCAAAAACACGAGAAACAGCATGCCCATGATCAACCAGCGGATGAGCCACGCCGCGGCCTGGGCCTGCGGAATGAGCGCGCCGACGATGAGCGAGAGCAGCAAGGCTGCGGTGCGAAGGAAGCCGGGTTTCAAGAGCCCATCAGGGAAAACTACGGACCCAGTCGATGCAATGCCGCAACATATGCCAGGCCCGCCCGCCAGTTTCCACCACCGGTCTCTCTCAGGAATGGTCTTGGAAGAATGGATCGAATCGTGTCAGCGAGAAATCTCTCCAATCGCACTTCTGGGTTTTCCGCAAAGGCCATTTTATCGCAAAGACCGCCAAGAAATACTCGGACGCAAAGATCGCAAAGCAAACCCTCAGACCTTTGCGTTCCTTAGTGTCCTTTGTGTTCAAAAATTTCGTATGCGGTGCGGAGCTGTGGCCCGGCTGGCAGTCCGCGTGAACAAGTGGGTTCTCGATCCACGCCGTGAGTGCGTGTTCTTCAACGCGCATGGGACCTTCGACTGGGCAAGAATTCCACGCGCTCATGCTCTCGGAATTCGGCAGGTAACAAAATCCCCGAAACCGGAAGAACAGCGCGCGGACGAGAATCCGTTCTCGCGGGAAATATTACCGATTTATTGGAGTACGGGCGCGGACGAGGATGGCGATGAGTTCCGCGGCGTCATTGAGAGAGACGCGGCCAGTGTCGATTACGAGGTCGTAGGCGGTAGGGTCTTTGATGTCGGCGTTAAAGTTCGTGCGCACGTAGCGTTCTCGGGCGAGGTCACGTTTGGAGTTGAAGGCGAGGGCGCCGGCTTCGTCCGTCGTTTGCAGTCGGGCCATGTGTCTGGCGCGATGTTCGGCCGGGCCGACGAGCCGAATGTGTACGCCATGACTGAGCGCGCTGGTGGCAAAATTTGCGCCACGGCCGACGAGGATCGCGTGACCGACGCGCGCGAGGCGTCGCATGAGGTCATTGGACTTTTGCACGAGATCCCAGAGATTCGGGTGCAGACCGACGAGTTCCCCGACGGAGGCCGAGATTTCCGAGACTTTGTCCTCGGGCAGAAAACGGGCGAGGTGTGGCGATAAGTGGTGGTTGTGTAACATTTCCTCGATCAGGTTGCCGGTGTAAACGGTCCACGGAAAGGGCTCGGACATCTGGGCGTTTAGACGAAGGGCGAGAGCCCGGGCGAGGCTGGAACCGCCTGCGCCGGATTCGCGCGAGATGGTTACAAACGGGCCTTCGGAATTTCCTGCCCATGGGGTGCGGGTGTCGCCCATCTGCGCGTGCAAATAGGCGCCGGCGGTTTCTAATGCGGGGTGAGTATTCATGGAGTGGCGGGTTGCCTGAAGTTTAAAGCAGACCCGCCTCCTGCGCAATCTCAGCTAGCGATAGAATCGGGCGATCGGTAGGCGGCTACTCCGTTCTTTTACCCGAGGTAGTTCCTGGTTCCACCGAAAGGGTGATTTTTGTAAATCTGCCCGATGGACATTAGGACGCTGAGTCGCTAACGCTCGAACCGTTTTTAATCGTTTTCAAAGAATCAAGTTCCCACCTCATCTTGGCTCCTGGCACTTCCAATACCCTCGATTCCTCAGAAGCTAAACCAGCCCGCGTGGCAACCTGCTCCGTACTGCTGGAGATGGCAAACCCAACGATTTATGAGGGAAGCCCTTTTCGTGTGCTGGGGTTGTCGGTATTGGCAGGCCCGCGCGACGTGGCCAAACGCGTCGACGAACTCAAGCTCGCCGAAGAATTCGGTGCAGGGGCGCCCGATTGGTCGTTTGCGCCAACTCAGGCACTGACCGTTGAGCAAATCCGCACGGCGGCGCAGGAGCTGAAGGAGCCGGCGGCGCGTTTGGTGCAGGAATTTTTTTGGTTCTGGCCGGAAAATTATCCCGAAGATTCGACGGGGGATGAGGCGCTGGCTCATCTCGAGCGGGGTGAGACGCCGCAGGCGGTCGAGTACTGGCAGGGTGCGGCGATGCAGGGGCAGTTAGCGGCCTTGCACAATTTGGCGATCTATTATCACCGGCAGGCACTAGAGCTGGAATTGCAGGAATTCCCGCCCGAAGAGGAGTTGATTCAAATCTGGTTCAAGGCCCTGCGATTTTGGGAGAAGATTAGTGGTGATGAAGCGTTATGGATGCGGCTGCAATATCGGGTGAAGAACATGGCGGATGCCCGGGTGACCGATGAATTTGTGGCGCAAATGCGCGGGACGCTGCATGAGGCGCTGGCCAAAATCTGCGCAATACTGGCGTTGAGCCACGGGCGTTGCGGCTGGACCAACCGGGCCTCATTGCATGCGGCGCTGGTTACGCACATTCACGGAGACACCTCGGGCGCGCGCCGGGCGCTGGAAGAATATGCGGGGCCGACTGCACGACGCATTGAAGCCCGTTCGGTCGAGGCGGAAAAACGTATTGCGAGCGAGCCCGCCGTCGGGCTGTCCGAGGCCGTGGCCTTGTTGCGCCACTGCGACGAAGATCTGTACCTCATCGAGCTGTTGTGCGGGCGTACGGCGGATTATTATGTGGAGGTTTCACATGGTTTGGTGGACACGGCGCTCGACTGCGTGGTGGGTTATCAACGCGAGACGCACGACGATCTTGGCTGTTTGCCGGTGTTGTTGCGCCTCCTTGATCTGGAAGCATCGCCTGAATTAAAGGCACGCGTGGCGCAGACGTTTGACGCGGTATTCCGAAACGCACTGTCCGGCGGCAGCCGGCCGCCAGTCGACCTGCGCGAGCTCGAAGGAGGCGAATTGCCCGACGATACACGGGCGTTTCAACTGATCGTGGACGAGATTTTGCCGGGACCGGACCTGCTCGGTTTGGGCGGTGCATCGAGGCAACTTTATACGGCGCGGGCGGCGTCTTTGTTGAAGGATCTCGCGCTCGAGTCCGGCCGGGAAGGTGACAACATGGAGCTGGCGACGCGGGCGTTTGCAACGGCGTTGTCGCTGCCGCTTGGTGAGGAATTGCGCGAATCACTGGAGAGCGACCGGGCGCAGCTTCAGCGGGATTTTGCGGAGAGAAAAGAAAAGGAACTTCAGGTCGAGAGCGAAGGTTCACGACTGATCATCGACCGTCGCGGCATTTGTTTGAACGACCGGTGGGTCACGCCTGAAGATTTCGCCGGTCTGCGGCACGGGGTGCTGCTCGAACCGGAAACCGGAGAGGCTTCGCATGTCATTGCTTGGCTTTCGAGTGCGGGCGAGGAATTTGAACTGAACCGCACGAATCTGCTGCCGACGTCGTCGTATGTGGAGGACCACTACCGGCGCGTGCTCGATTCGATCTATTTTTTTATCGTACCCGCGCTGATCGAACACCTGGCTGCGGACATCCGGGCTGGGCGGGAGGTTTTTCTAGGCCTCACCCGGCTTGGTGCCGACGGCGTGGTTTTACCGGGTCTGCCTTCGCGCTTCTGGCGAAAAGACATACCGGTGCCGTATTCGCGGTTGGAAACTGTTATTGAAGGGGGCCGGCTAATTGTATCCAGTACGGACAACCCCCGGCAGGCAGAAGCTCATGACGTGGCGAGTGTATGGAACGCCGCTGTCTTTGGCTATGTGGCTGAGGCTTTGGCTCGCGAATAATTTTATGCAACACTCCCTGCTCGCTCAACTCCTGGCCCGCGATCCGCGAAAGGCCGTACGTTTCCCCGACGTGCCGCTGGATCAGGCATTGGCGGTGTTGCAACAGATGGAGTCGGCAATGGAAGAGCTCAAAGCCACGCCACCTCCCGCCGCGCCGCCGCCCGAACCATTGGGCAGCATGCCGCCCGTTGTGCCGGCCCCCGCTGCAGAAGGTTTGGAGTCATTGGATGGTTCGTTGGCGGGACTCGCCACACAGGTCTGGCGCGCCCGCAACCGGATTATAGATCCAGAGACAGGCGAGCCGCGTGAGGAAATGCGGCGCGTTTACCGGCATATCGAAGGAGCCCTTGAAATGTTTGCCGAAATGGGCCTGACGATGAATGACTGGTTAAAGCAGCCCTATGACACCGGACTGCCGGTCAAGGTTTTGACTTTTCAGCCCACCCCCGACATCCAGCGGGATACCGTGCTGGAAGCCATACGGCCGACAATCATCTGGAAGGACCGCCTCCTTCAGATGGGAGAAGTCATTGTCGCCACCCCACAAAGCATCGAAGAAAAATCTCAATGAGCAGAACGACCATCGACTACGGAATAGATCTGGGAACCTCCAACAGTGCCATCGCGGTCATCGCGGGAACCGGCACCGAGGTGATTAAGAACAATCTCGATGGCGACATCACGCCATCGGCGGTCTATATCAACCGTTCGGGCAATCTCTGGGTTGGTCAGAATGCAAAGTCGAAACTCGCCGACGAGCGGGCCGAGGACGATGTGTTTGTGGAGTTTAAGCGCCGCATGGGCACGGGCTTCGAATACGCGTTCCGCGCCAGCGGCCGTCACATGAAGCCCGAGGAGCTTTCCGCTGAGGTTATGAAGGCGTTGCGCAGTGACGTTGCGCAAAAGAAGGGTGAGCAGATTACGGCGGCGGTCCTCACCGTGCCGGCGGCCTTCGAGCTGCACCAGTGCGACGCCACCAAACGCGCGGCCGAGCTGGCAGGCTTCCGAACCGCTCTTCTGCTCCAAGAGCCCGTGGCGGCTGCGCTCGCCTATGGCTACCAAAAGATCGACGCCAAGGCCTACTGGCTGGTGTTCGATTTTGGCGGCGGCACATTTGATGCGGCGCTCATTCGCTCGGAGGATGGCAGCATGGTCGTGGCCAATCATGGCGGTGATAACTTTCTTGGTGGTTCCGATATTGACTGGGCCATCGTTGAGCAGGTGCTTTTGCCCCGGGTTCAGAAGGAATTCGGCATGCACGATTTCAAACGGGGCGCCGCTTCGTATAAATATGACTTGATGCGGTTAAAGGCTGCGGCGGAAACCGCAAAAATCGAACTTTCGCGCAAGGAGTCTACTTTTCTCGAAGCGACGCTGCGCCGCGTATCGAGCGACACCGTGACGTTTGAAACGGAGCTCACGCGCAATGACGTGCTCCGAGCGGCCGAGCCTGCGGTTTTGAAAGCGGTCAATATCGCTCTACGCGTTCTGGCGGAAAAAGGGCTTTCCCCTTCAGCGGTGGAAAAAGTGATTTTTGTGGGTGGTCCCACGCTTGCACCGTATTTCCGGGACATGGTGAAGGATCGGCTGTGCATCCCCTGCGATCTTGGCATGGACCCATTGACCGTCGTCGCCCGCGGCGCCGCTATTTTCGCAAGCACTCAGCGCCTGGTCTCGGCCAGGGAGAGCAAAGCGGTGGCCGCGGTCGCCGGCCAGTTTTCTATCGAGCTCATCTACAAACCGGTGGGCTCCGATCCCGAACCCCTCGTGGGAGGGCGGACGACTGCACCCGCCGGGACCGCCATGGCCGGTTGCACCTTGGAGGTGGTCAATCAGCAGTCGAAGTGGCGCAGCGGCAAGATCACACTCAAGGACAACGGCGCATTTCAGCTTACCGTTCGCGCAGAAAAGGGAATCGAAAACGTCTTCCGTATCGAATTTCGGGATACGCAAGGCACGCTTTGCGTCACCCAACCGGCGGAGTTTAAATACACTCTGGGCGTGGTCGTTGAGGAACAACCCATCATTAACAACATGGGGGTGGCCATGGCTGACAACAAAGTGGGTGTTCATTTCACCAAGGGCCAGGGATTGCCCGCCAAACACACCCGCACCTACCGGACATCGCTCGGTTTGCGCCAGGGCGAAACGGGCAGCGTGATCAAGATTCCGATCATCGAGGGAAATCGCGAGCTCGCCGACCGCAATGTTCTCATCGGCACGGTCGACATCACGCCCGACAAGATTGACCGCGATCTACCGGCGGGCAGTGAAGTCGAGGTCACGTTGCAGATGGATGCGTCGCGCTTGCTCACCGTCATTGCCTACGTGCCCTTGCTCGACGAGGAGTTCCCGACCAAAATTGAACTCGGCGGCAAAGTCCGCCAACCCAACGTCGACGTCTTACGTCAGGAATGGAACCGGGAGCTGGCGCGCATGGCCGATTTGAAGACTGGCATCGAACAATCGCGCGATCTGGATGCACTTGAATCCGTGCGTTCGCTAGAGTCCTCCGCCCTGGTCAAGAAGTTGGAGGAACATTTTGCAGGCGAAGCCACGGATTTTGACGCGCTGTTGCAGGCTGACCGCGAAATACTCGAATTCAAAGTCAACCTCGACGAGATTGCAGGACGCGTGGCTTGGCCCAGCGCGATTCAGGAGGTCGAGACCTGGCTCGGCGACCTGTCCAAGCTGGTTTCGCAACAAGGTACCGCAGAGGAGAAAAAGCGTTCCCGTGTGCTGCACGAACAGATTGAGACGATCATCGGCGAAAAAAACGAGGACCGCTTGAAGAAGAAGATGGAGGAAATCTCCGATGTGTACTCAGCCATTCTCTATCGCCAAACCTCCTTCTGGTTCGACTATTTTGAAAGGCTGGCGGCCAGTCAGGGGCAGATGAGGGATCAGGCGAAATCCGCGCAGCTTATCGAAGAAGGTCGCGAGCTGGTGAAAGCCGAGAATCTGGACGAACTCAAAAACGTTGTTTACCAGCTGCAGGACATGTTGCCCAAAAAAGTTGTCGAACAGGCGCGTCGTGGCTACGGCTCTGGCCTCGTCACCTGAACACCATGTCTGCTATCACCGGAGAACCGATCGCCACCACGCTGCGCCTGAGTAAAGCGTTGGGCTTGGCGCGCCAGGGCAGGTTGCGCGAAGCCCAGCAGATGCTCGCGGCCGAAGGTACCCTCCCAGAAAATGCCCTCGAATTGCATGCACTCGCAGCCCTCGCCACGGGCGAAGGCGACTATACCCGCGCGTTGCGGCTCTGGCGGCTGCTTTTGCAGCGAGAACCCGGTCACGCCGAGGCCAAGCGCATGATCGACTCGATCGAGTTGTGGCTCTCTCGGCCCGCTTGGTTTCAGTTCCTGCCCATTTTCATGGGCTTGGCTGCGCTGGGAATCGTGCTCGCCTTCGTGGCATGGGCAATGGGTGGGGATGAACCCGCCCCGCTCCGCCCGGTGGAACGTCCGGTGCTGTCTGCCCCTGCGGTGACGCCGCAATCATCGCCGCCGGCGGTTGTTTTGCCGAACATGAATCCGGCCGAACGTCGTCGTCGCAGTCATTAGCAGTTTCCAGCCATGAACGGCTCCTCTCCGGCAGACGCCGCGGCGTTCTCAAAAATGGCGCTTACGTCGGCACGGCGGCATGTGTTTTTGTGCGTTGGCCCCAATTGCTGTGCGACGAATGCCGGCCTTGAGACGTGGGATGCCTTGAAGCATTGGATTAAGGAACTGGATCTCCCAGTCTTGCGCACCAAGGCCGCCTGCCTGCGGATTTGCCAGGGAGGGCCGTGGCTCTTGGTTTACCCCGAGGGAATTTGGTACGGCGGCGTCACACCAGAGCGGTGCGAGCGCATTGTAAAAGAACACCTCGGCGGCGGACGGGTTGTATCGGACTGGGTGGCGGCGCAGCACCCCTTGCCAGCAATGCCGAACCAAAAGAAAGATTTTTGTGATCCTGCTTAAACAAACAGCAACGGCTTGTTTTTCTTGCTGACGTAGAGCGGGTGCTTGGGCTGGCCGCTGGCGTTGCGTTCAAGGCAGAAGGTTTTGCTGCGATCCAGATAGGCGAGCACCTGCTGGTCGCGTCCGAGGTGGGCGCCGTGTTCGCCCCAGCCGAGCATGACGCGGTCGACCTTCCCGCTCCAGTGGGCGATTAACCGATCATTGTCGGGGCCGATTGGATCGGTCGTGCGCTTCATGTCGGCGGGTTGGGTCGCCCGCCAGGCGAAGAGATTGAGCATCACGAAAAACGAGTAGCCCCAGGTGGCGGAAAAATCTCGGATGCGCCGCAGCGTCGGGTCCAGCTGATTTTCATCGGCAGTGCTCGGATTGAGGCAGATCCAGGCGATGCCATGGTCGGGATTCAGCAGCTCATCCCAGCGGTGAATCAAGGTGTAGCGGTGACTGCGGTCGTGAGAAAATATACACTCGTTAGGCATTCGATTGTGTCAGGCTAGAGGAATTCTCTATTGGGGCACAATCTCCTCGTCGCCGCCGTGCACCACGGCGGCTTTTCCTCAACGCAATGAATTGCGTTGGTTGCTCACGCTTTTGCGTTGAATAACAGGCCGACCTTCGACGAGTCCGAGTACGCAGAGGGGTCGGGCATCACAGATTCGATCAATGCCAATACCTGACTCTGTTCAGTGTTGATGGCTTTTTTCAGCATCAACGCCTGCTGGGTCTCAGTCGCCTGGGCGGACGACGATATAGATGAGATTTCCATACGGGTAGCGTATCACTCGTGCAGATACGCACCATAGGGACTATGCCCTATTTTTGGGACGTTATGATTGCCCGGTTAATTTTGTCCCATCCGTCGACGCAGTTGTCCACAGGCGGCGTCGATGTCGCGGCCGCGTGGACGACGGAAATGCGCAACCACACCCTCCACCCGCAACCGTGCCAGGAAACGGTCGGCGCAATCCTCTGCAACCGCTTCATAATTAACGCCGCGCAGGCTGAGGCCAGTCGGGTTGTAGCGCAGCAGGTTCACATGCATTCTCCGGGTCTTGAGCAGGCGGGCGAGTTGGAGCGCTTGGGCAGGCGAGTCATTCACGCCTTTAAGCAGGCAATACTGGATTGTTACCGGCCGGCTGGTTTGCGCCTGATAACGGTCGGCTGCGGCGAGAATTTCTTCCACTCCGAAACGTTTCCCTACCGGCAAAAGGCGTTCGCGTGTTGCATCGTCCGGCGCGTGCAACGACACGGCGAGATGCACATTCAGGCCGGAGGCGGCGAGCGCGTCGATTCCCGGCACGATGCCCACGGTGGACACGGTGATCTGCCGCCAGCCGAGCGCGCCGAGCTTGTTGTCGGCGATGCGGCGAACGGCTTCGACGACGTTGTCGAGATTGAGCATCGGCTCGCCCATGCCCATGAAAACGACGGTCTGCAACCGGCGTCCACCGGCAAGGGCTTCGCGGCGCAACGCGAGAAACTGTTCCACCATTTCGCCGGCGGTCAGGTTGCGCTCAAACCCCGACCTGGTCGTCGCGCAAAAGTCGCACCCCATCGCACAGCCCACCTGCGAGGAAATGCAGCCCGCGGCGCGATCATCGCGGAAGTCAGGCATCAGCACCGATTCAACCGCGCGTCCATCAGCGAGACGAAGCAACAGTTTGGCGGTGCCGTCGGCCGCGGTCTGCCGCGTCGCGAGTGAAGTCGTGCCGAGGGGTGACAGACGAAGTTTTTCTTCGAGGGCTTTTGGCAGGCGCAGCTGTTCCCAGTTGATCTCGGCGCTGGCGGCGTAGCAGGCGCGCAACACCCGCGCAGCATGCGAAGGCTTGAATCCCGAAGCCGAGAAGTGGTCTTGGAGATCCGCGAGACTGTAATCAGAGAGAGCGATCACGCGTTTACCAACGCAGTGATTTCGCTCAAAGCCAAGCTGGTCGTCGCGGTAATGCCGTTCTACCAGCCGCGATCGCAATCGTATTCATACGGATGATAGAGCCCCTTCCCGTAAAACTGGGACACCCCAATCGTGATGGAAAACTTTCCCGAAGGGTCGGTCGCCGTAGTGATCATTGATGCACCATAACCATTGCGGCCGCTACCAGCCGAGACGTAGGTGAGCGACATCTCGCCGTGGATTTCCATCTTGCGCGGCGTGATTTCCACCCAAGGGGACGACGGCAGAGGCGTGATTAGGGGTGTAGTAGCCTGGGGCTGGGCGTGCGGCGGACGGTCGGCTACCGCCATCGCGACTAGGCGATCGAGCTGAGTCAACTCGGGTGTCATCAAGTGATCCAGCCCAGCGTCGACGCGTTGCTGCGGCGTGCGGCGGTGGGTGAAAGTCGTGGAGAAGGCCACCGTGTCTCCCTGCCGCGCCGTGGCGATCTCACGCTGGACCTGCTGGTCGAGCGCTGCGCGCTGCGGCTCGGTCAATTTTGCGATTCCGCTCGCTGCCTTATTTTCACTAGAAAGCGTGGCGGTGAAGCAGGTCGGTGCCACATCGGCAAGAGCGGCCGACGTCAGAACCGCGACGACCAAGCCGGGTAGGATCCAGGAAAAAGCGCGGGCGAATTTCACCATGCCATGGACGCTAACTGGCTCTGCGAAGTTCCGCGAGATTTGCATGACCTATATTTACCAGCGCCAATCTTGAGCCGTGGGCGGTACGACGGGAACCGCGAAGACCGTCTCTAGCCGCGGCGGATTTCCGATCCCTGGAAGTGAATCTGAATGCGATAGACTTTTTTCACACGGCATTTGATCAGTCCGGTTTTGAGGTCGACGTGCTCGGGCACCTCGATGCGATGCAGGTCTACGACCGCGTGGAAACCGCGTTCGGAAAAAATATCGATCAGCATGGCTAGTGCGAGCGAGTCCTCGAGCGTGGTATCCTCGGTGTTTACGAGGGCTACCCCCGAGATTGCGTGCCGCAGCACGATGGGCATGATTTTCTTTTCAATGAATGTGGCCACGCGGCTGAGAAGTTCCGGCTGCTCGAACTGGTAACTGTCCAGGCGTCGCACGAGTTCCTGGCGGGCGTGTACGATAATTTCGCTGGCTACCGGGAGGTTGCGTAAAATGTCATGCGTACGCGGATCGAGCTCGAGTGAACTCTGGTATTGAAGTTCCTGAAGGATGTTTTGCTCCACCTCGGCGATCGCGCCCTGCGCGTTGATGAAGTGGTAATAGAATATTTCCTTGAGCGACTGGAGCGCCGCCCAGGTCTGCTCCTTAAAGACGCGGTAACGGCGTTGGGCGAGGGCTTGGTCAAAGTCGGTGGGGCGGATTTCGAGCAGCTCGCCGATGCCAGTGCGTTTAACTTCTTCGTTGGAGGCAGTGATTTCACGGCCGCGTTTGAGCTGCCTGGCCACGCTCTCCTTTTCGTCAACAAAGAGCACCATGATGTGAATCGTAGGCTGGCGGAAATGGATGCTGAGCGGAGTCTGATAAAACTCACGCCGGAGCAGCTGCATGCGGTTGACGAGGAGTTTCAAGCATTCCACCTGGACTTTAGTTCGGGGGAAGCCATCCAGAATCACGCCGTCGCGGTACTCAGGCCGCAGTAGGTGCCGCAACAGAATGCCGACCACTTCACGATCGCCAACCATGCCTCCTGAGTCTTTGACCCGCTTAGCCTCAGGTGAATCGAGCAACGAACTCATCACGATGGGCGGGCAGGTTAGCCCGCGCGCCTTCGCGATGAAAGCGGTGTTCGTGCCCTTGCCGGCGCCGGGCGCGCCGCCGAGCAAAAGTAGTTCCTTCGGGAAACGCAGATCGCTGTGCTTGTGCTCTGCCTCGAGGTCCAACCACGCCGATTCAAAAATTAATTGTGCGTCTTTGATCTCAAGATCGGGAAGACGGCCTGTGGGAGTAGGCGCAGTTACAAGTTGAGTGGGCGCGGTTTGGTCTGGAACATTCATGACTGGGAGCGAAAGCATGCACGGTTCTAAGCAGGATTCGACAATAGAAGAGGTAACAAAATATTTGCGTCGTCCGCCATGCAATTTGCGAGAGATATGCTTCCGGGTGCACCGCATCTTGCACGTGTTTAGCGCAGCGGTTTGGGTCGGCTTTCAATAAAGTTTTAGCAGAGAATAACTTATTGTGCACATCAGCAGGTTGGCACGTGAGACGCAGGGAGTTAAATACTAAGCGGCCATCACACCATTCCCCAAAAATCCATGAGCAAGTCTATACACTAACGTCTCTCAGTTGCTCGGAGAAGGATGACGAGATCATGAAATCAAATAATGCAAATATGTTGAATTGGGCGATCACGCTTGTGCTGATCGCAATTGTTGCATTTGTTTTTGCGTTCGCTGGAACCGGGAGCGAAACCGCAAGTCTGGTGGGTCGTATCGTTGCTTTTTTCTGTCTGGTACTGGCGTTGGTGATGTTTGCGGTGTATGTTGTTTTTCGTCATCGGCACTCTAGTGCGGGGTAGCAAAGAGGATAAGGTTCTTTCCGATATCATTTTTCACTTCCCGGAGGCATTGCTTCCGGGATTGTTAGTTGAAGCTGGACCTGGCGGGGTCGCTTTATGCGGCCCCGCCTTGGCTTTTTTTACATCGGGCCTTGCGAACGACAACCAAGCATGAGAAACATGCCGTCTTGCTCCACGACCCCAGAACATGCGCGTATTGATCGTTGATGATGAACCGGGAATTAGAAAAACCACGGGCCTGACCGTCGAAATGATGGGCCACGAAGTGGTGGCAGCTCCCAACGGCTTGCGCGCACTCAAGGCATTGGAGGAAGCGCCGTGCGATGTGTGTTTTCTTGACGTAAACCTCGGTACGGAAGATGGGCTCACTGTATTGGAGAAATTGTTACAGGCTCAGGCGTCGCTGGTCGTGGTCATGTTTACGGCGTTCGCCAATATCAGCACTGCGGTGGAAGCTATGCGCCGCGGTGCGTTTGATTTTATTCCGAAGCCGTTTACGCCGGATCAAATTCGGCAGGTGCTTGAGAAGATTTCCAAGTCCAGAAAACTTGAGCAACGCGTCCAGCAGTTGGAGACCCAGCTCACGGAGCAAACCCCACAAATTGATTTTACCTCGGGCGAACCGGTTGTGCAGCGGGTTCTTCAGATGGCCTTCAAGGCGGCTGAATCTTCGGCCTCGATTTTAATTCTTGGTCCTAGCGGCACCGGTAAGAGTATTCTGGCACGCGAGATTCACCGTCGCAGCTCGCAGAAGGATAACGCGTTCGTGACCGTCAATTGTCCGAGCCTTTCGCGTGAGCTGCTGGAGAGCGAACTTTTCGGTCACGTAAAAGGTTCGTTTACCGGCGCGGTGGTCGATACGTTCGGCAAGGTGGCGGCCGCGGATGGAGGCACGCTGTTTCTTGACGAAATCGGTGAGATGCCGCGGGAGATTCAGCCGAAGCTTCTGCGTCTATTGCAGGAACGCGAATACGAACGCGTCGGCGAAGCCAAGGTCCGCCGGGCCAACGTGCGTGTTATTGCCGCGACCAACCGCAACCTGGCCGAAGAGGTAAAGGGCGGCAAGTTTCGCGAGGATCTTTTTTATCGTCTCAACGTCATCAATCTCGCACTGCCCGGCCTCAAGGACCGGCCTGCAGATTTATTGCCCATTGCAGAAAGCTATTGTGCCTTCTTTGCCGCTGGGTTGGGAAAGAAGACGAAAGGACTTTCGCAAAGCGTGCGCGAAGCCTTCGTCCGCTATGCGTGGCCGGGGAATCTCCGGGAATTGCGCAACGTGATTGAACGTGCGGTGATCCTCGCGTCGGGCGATGTGATCGAGCCGGTTGATTTGCCCGAGGAGTTTTCGCATCAGATGGACTCAAGCATTGCAGTGGGGGCGCGTGCCACCCTCGACCAGTTGGAGACCGAGCACATCCGGCGGGTACTGGCGAGTGCGAGAAATCTCGACGAGGCCGCCCGCACGCTTGGCATCGATCCGGCCACGCTCTATCGCAAGCGGCAGAAACTCGGTTTGCTGTGACGGCCGTGGCGTTGACACAACAGTTTGAAGTGGCGGCGGGTTCCTGAGTGTGGTTTCTGGAGTCATGCTTCGTACGCGGCTTTACCTTGGCCTGCTGCCCCTGTTGCTTTTGTTTGTAGCGGTGGGTTTGGCGACCATGTTCATCGCCCGCGATCTCGCGCGCACCATGGAGCAACGTCTCACCGTGAGTTATCGCTGGATGATCGGCTGCTACGACATGAGCGAGCAGGCCACGCTGATGGTCCAGGCGCTGCACGAAGCGCAAAATGGCCGGGTTCTTGAGTCAAAAGCCACTTTCTACCGGCGCCGCAGCCAGTTTCAAAAGGCTCTGATGGATCAATCATTTTCTTCGGCCGGGTCGGCTCGCGCTGACGTGGTGGGAAAAGTCGTCGACGCCTTCGACAAGCTGTCGGGGTTCGGTGAAGACCTCTATACTCGAGGTGCAGCGGCCTCTTTGCAAAGTTACCAGCAGACCGAGCTCGTGCTTTTTCGCACGCTCAATTCGCTAAAAGAAGTCACGGAGTTTGATCATGCCGAACTACGTTCTGCCACCAATCGTGCTGCTCACGTGGTGCAGGCCAGCATCAACGTGCTGCTCGGCTCGCTCATCGGCGGCATCCTGCTTTCGCTTTTCCTATCATACCGGCTCGCCCGTTCAATCCTGCGGCCAGTACAGGCATTGACGGTCTCCGCTGCGGCTCTCGGCGATGGCAACTGGGACAAGGAAGTGCCGGTGACTTCGAGTGACGAACTGGGCGAACTAGCCCGGACCTTCAACACCATGGCCGCCAAGCTCCGCGCCTACCGCGACGCCACCACCGCCAAGGTCATGCGGGTACAGCGCACAATGGAAGCGACACTCACGTCGACGCCCGATCCGCTCTTTGTGGTAGCCCGCGATGGCACGCATGAAGTGCGCAATCCCGCGGCAGAAGCGTTGGCGGCAACGCCTGAGTTTTCCGATGGGTTTCCTGAAGAGCTGGGAAAACACCTCGAAGAGGTCCTCACCTCCGGCCATCATTATCTGCCGACTGGTTATGATCAGGTTGTCTCGGCACGGCTCGGTCGCGAAGAACGGCATTATCTTCCCCGCATTCTAGCCATTGGCGACACGCTGACCGGCTTTGGCGGTGCGGCGATGATCTTGCAGGATGTAACGAAATTCCGGTTACTGGATGATGCAAAAAGTAATCTAGTCGGCACGGTCAGTCACGAACTTAAGACCCCGCTGACCAGCCTGCGCATGGCCGTTTACCTGCTGCTTGAAGCGCAGGTGGGACCGCTTTCGCCGTCTCAGCGCGATTTACTGGAAACCGCGCGTGACGATGCCGACCGGTTGTTGCGAATTCTCAACGATCTGCTCGATCTCGCGCGGCTGGAAAGCGGCAGCACGATGCTCAACCTCCGCGATGATGTGCCGGTGGCGGTCTTGCTGTCGGACATGGCGCGTGAGATGAAGGGGATCGTTGATGCGGCAGAGCAGAGAATCGAAGTCATGATCGACGGTGATCTTGGCACGATCAAAACCGACCGGGATCGCATACGGCATGTATTCATCAATTTGCTGGCAAACGCTTCGAAATACTCGCCCGTGCAAAGCGTGATCACACTCTACGCGAAACCAGGAACGGATGGTTTTGTACGCTTTGGTGTGCGTGATCAGGGGCCAGGAATCTCCGAGGAGAACCTGCCGCGTGTCTTCGAGAAATTTTATCGAATACCTGGTGAGACGCGTCGGGGTGCCGGCTTGGGCCTGACGATTGCGCGAGAAATCGTGGTTGCGCACGGCGGTACAATTGCCTGTGCGAGTAAGCTGGGTGAAGGAAGCGATTTCTATTTCTTTATTCCGGCAGCTGGTTCGGGAAGGTCGGAATGAAACGGCTATTGGTCGCGCTTTTGTTGGCGGTCTGCGGTGGTTTTCTGGTGCGCGAAGGCTGGCGAGTCGCTCACTCGGTGATGGGTAACGTGGATTATTACAGCAAAGGCATCGCTTACAAAATCGACGGTCACATCCGCTTGCCGGCCTTTGCGCTGTGTTTTGCCGGTGGATTATTGTTGGTGGTTACGGGCTGGTGGTTGTTGACCCAGCGTGAACGCTCAGGGAAACACAAGTCACGCCGCCGGCGTCGGAAAGTAGCCCGTTGATCAGGTCTTCCGTGGCTTGGGCTGGTTTTCCATTTCGAGCTGGCCGCGGGTTACTCCGAGCTGGTTGATAAACTTGAATTCGCGCCAAAGGTCGGCTCCGCGAATTTCTCCGCGCAGGAGTTGTACGTAGCGCGCGGCGATGCGGGCGACTTCCTCTGGCGACTCATCGACGAATTCGACGCGGAAGCTTCGCGCGCCGCAGGCGAGGAACCGGTCGAGATATTCGGCGCCGGTCTGGGCGCGACTGTTGAAGACGGTGTTGCGGCAGCCGGCGTCGGCTTTGAGCGGTAGATCGGCGCCGACCCGGTCGCGCAACTTCACCTGATGGCTGTCACAGGGGCGTCCGCAGTCGCGGTAGTCTTTTCCGTCGGAGAGAAACGCACAGAACACGCAGTGCTCCATGTGAAACATCGGCATGTGCTGGTGAAGCGTGAGGTCGAACCAGGCCGCAGGGGCAGATGCAAGCAGGGCTTCGAGCTGGGCAACATTTAGGTCGTACGAGGCGGTGACGCGCTCAAGCCCGCAATGCGTCACGAAGTATTCGGCTGTGAGCGGATTCGCGACGTTGAGCGAAAAGTCGCCACGCTTCCGGTCGGAGGCAAAAAAGGAGAGGTGGTCGTAGTTGCGGACCAGATACCCATCGGCTTCGGACGAACGGACCTGTTTGAGAATCCATTCTTCGCCGGGTTTGAAAATGCGCGGAGGCACAACCCAGATTGTACGGCGCGCGGCTTCTGCAGCGGGGCGTTGCGCGTTGTCGTCGCGAAAGAGCCGGACGGCGTCGCGGTAGTGCTTGGGATTTTCGAATTCGCAGTAAACCGTGCTGGCTCCGGCGCACCGCAGTGCGGCTTCAAGTTGGGCCAGACTGCGGACAACGAGAATGAGCTCGGCCGCTGCCGCTGTGGCGGAAGGTCCAAGGTTCAGGGGCCAAGTGCCAGGTTGGTTGCCGGGAGATTGGGCAGTGGCGGAGCCGCTGGCTTCTTGGAACTTAATACTTGTTAATTGAACCTTCGCAGCGTCCGCTGCGTTCAGCTTCCACCGTTTTGGCTGATCCCGCTGGCGCTCCAGCTCGATCACGATTTCACGTCGGAGGCGGTTGAGCTCGCTCACGGGCAGCATCACGTCGCCGTTCAGCTGTGAGTGGAACGCACCCAGTTTAAATGGCGTACCGCCGAGCCGGCCGAGTTGTTCCCGCAAGCGTTCGATGGTGAGCGGATGATTCTCCGCCGGCGCGAGGGCAACGAGCGATTCCAACCGGGCGACGTGGCCCTCGTCATCCGCAGCGACGAGCGTTAGCGGGACGCCAGCGTGACCGTGCACCTCAAGGTTCAGTGGGCGTTGGAAACGGATTTTGTCGCCCTCGAAGGTTTGGCGCACGCGACGATCGAGCGCCGGATCATTTGTTTTCCAGAGATACTGGC
>Ga0302321_100000730_pt1 | contig 28586 bp, 20 predicted proteins | sample Fen_T0_1_FD_202505 | JGI IMG/M metagenome (GOLD analysis project Ga0302321, IMG submission 202505) | Peat permafrost microbial communities from Stordalen Mire near Abisko, Sweden - Fen_T0_1 | ecosystem: Environmental > Terrestrial > Soil > Wetlands > Permafrost | place: Sweden: Abisko... | reverse complement strand
AGTCTTGCATCGTAGAAGGTCCTGATTACGACTGGGATTATTACAAATGGTATCAGGAAGATGATTCTCTGACTCATATATGCTGTGACAATTCTTGTTAACACGATGAAAGAAAGTATCATTAGAATGATAAAAAGCGTTTTACGTGTAACATGAAGTACCTCCGATCTGAAGTGAGACAGAAAGAGATAAAGAATCAGATAACAGCTTGCAACGATAATAATTACGCCAACTAAACGGGGTATGGTGAATCCGGTTTCATAAGGCCATATCCCAACCACGATACCGGTACTTAGAATGAAATAAATAAGATTTAAAATATCTTTTCTTGTGGATTTCCAGGAATTCCGGATTTCAGGCATTGGTTGATTATTTTAATAACCAGATTCGGTTGCAAAAATAGATGAAATTTTTATCCTGAATAACAAAGATACATTAATATAATCTCCGTGGGTCCCTGTGTCTCCTCAATGCTCTCTGTGTAACAATAAAGAACTAACACAGAGTTACACATAGAAGTCATAGAGTTACATTGAGAAAAAATGAGAAACTTAAGGATATTTACTAATTTTGAAACAAATAAGCGGAATATGGAATTTTACATATGCGAAAATGTATTTGTACCACTGAGATCAGGACCATCACATAAAACTGAGATGCTCAGCCAGGTGCTGTATGGAGAAAAATATTCAGTAATTCAAAAGGCGGGATCCTGGCTGAAAATTGAAACACTCTTTGACAAGTACCAGGGCTGGATAGACGCTGATCACCTTCAGCACTCAACCGTTGAAGATACAGTCAATGGACATGTTCTTAACCGTTCATTACTTTGCTACAGGGATGACAAAACAAAGTTGGTACTGGAACCTGGTTGTGAGATATTTAATCCCGATTTCGCCGGGAAAGTATTCTATGCAGGAATTAATAAATATACTGCCGGTTCCGAATTCACCGAAAGCTGCATCACAACCAATGACTCACCTGGTGATTCTGCCTTGAAATTTATAAACAGCCCCTATATCTGGGGAGGCAGAATACCATCAGGTATTGATTGCTCCGGACTTACCCAGCTGGTATATAAGATAAAAGGTATTCCATTACCCAGGGATAGCTGGAATCAGGCCGAAGCCGGTAGATCCATTGACTTCATCGATCAGGCTGAATCAGGTGATCTTGTGTTTTTTGACAATGACAGAGGAAAGATAACACATGTCGGGATGATCCTGTCACGCGGACTGGTTATCCATGCCTCAGGAAGAGTAAGAATCGACTCAATTGACCACCAGGGAATCTTTAAACCCGAGCTGAAGGGATACTCGCATAAACTAAGGATGATCAGGAGAATAATGTAAAAGTCGTGCAGTCCTGCAGTACTGAAGTCTTAATATCTTAATCTTTAACATTCTTAAAATTCAAAATAGTCACTACTTATTTAGACTGCATGACTGCACGACAATAAAAAAGGCTCCTCTTTCGGGAAGCCTTATTTATTAGCTGGTATGATTACCAACCCGGGTTTTGTTCTGCTGCCAGAGTCGGATTTGCATTTATTTCAATTTGTGGTATTGGCCACAGGAATTTATAATTTGCATATGGTACTGACACAACTCCGTATGGTCCGTTATAAGGAGTGCCGAGTGTAAACGCTGAAGCAGGCGGATTACTGTTGGAAAGTTTAGCAGGGATGTCGAGCATCAGCCTGTGAATATCAGGCCAGCGGCGACCTTCCATACAAAACTCTATACGCCTTTCTACAAGAATTGCATTGATCAAAGCTGTATTATCAGCAAAAGATGCTGCTGTATAGGCTTGTGTGGCAGGAGTAGCCAGAGCCCTGTTTCTTACCAGATTAAGAGTATTTAATGCGAGAGTAGCGTCGCCGGCATTACCTCTTCTGGCATATGCTTCAGCCAGGTTTAGTAATACCTCTGCGTACCTGATAACCGGAGCTGCATCAGTAAAGTTAACAACATCCTTGTATTTTTCTGAAAACACCATACCTGTGAAAGTATAAGTCATAGTTGCACCTCTTCGTTTATCATCAGCAAGCCATGACGGATTTCTCCAGATGATTGGGCTGATACATACCAGTGCTCGTCCATGACCATTATACATCTGTGGTAAAGAACCATTTGTAGTAGGGTTGTTTGACGCAGAGTTTTCAATAGAAAAGATTGATTCATTATTTGCATAATTGCTTGTAAATGGACCATCAGGTGTGGCAGTTAAGGAATAACCATCAGCTGCCGGAAGTGCAGCCAGCTTCTGTGCTTCAATAACCACATTGTTCCAGTCCCACATCTGCTGATAAACTCTAGTTTTATAGGCAATAGCGGCACCTTTGGTAGCCCTAACAATCTTTAGGTTGCCGGCCCTCAGTGATTTCCCGGGAAGGTTAGTCTCTGCAAAATTAAGATCATCCAAAATTTTTGCATAGCATTCAGCAACGGTATTCCTGCTTTGTGTTGTCCCATCGTCTATTGCAACCTGTGTGGTGTATGCTTTAGTTCTGTAAGGAACACCAGGATGCGAAGCATCTGAAGTCTCTTTATATGGTCGGGCAAAGTGAAACAAAAGCTCAAGATGAGAGATTGCTCTCATAAAATAAGCTTCTCCAAGATATTGGTTCCCGACAGTTTCGGTTATAACTTTATTGGCAATTGCGCTATTGACACCGTCAATAACCATATTACACCTGTTAATCAGTCTGTAAGTATCACTCCAATAAGCTTCATTATTTGCAGTAGAAGTTGTGTAAGTTCCTTCATAGGTAAACTGATAAAATGCCTGGAGGTTTACGGCATCTTCCCCACGGCAATCCCCCTGTTCAACAAAAGCTGCACCAAAAGGATAACCACGTCCGGTTCCATTGGCAGGGTAATAACCACGTTCTGCTCCGTTATACATTCCAACTACAGAGAGGTCGACAAGACTCGGAGTGGAATAAGCTGCAGTTTCTGAAATATTATTATACGGCGAGAGGTCAATTATTTTCTTGCATGATCCAATTAACAGAACAAGAATAAAGACCGGTATTAAAACCAGTTTTTTTGTGAGTGTTTGGTCCGAAAATATCTTTTTCATAATCTGATAATTTTAACTGTTATAAACCAAGGTTAATACCAAATGTAATAACCCTCTGTAATGGAGTACCATTATAATCGGTGCCATCAATCTCCATTTCCGGATCGATCCCCTTATAAGGTGTAATCATAAACATATCCTGGCCCTGGGCAAATATTCTTAAGCTTTCGATATTCAGCTTACGCAGAATTTCTTTTGGAAGACTATAGCCAATTGTGAAAGTTGAGAGTTTAATGAAGTTACCCTTTTCAACCCATCTTGTACTGGCCTGGTCAGATAAATTCACGAAGTTTCCACCTGCTGCCCATAATTTAGGAGTCCAACCGTCTCCGGGATTATTTTCATCTTTCCATCTTCCGAGTATCTCAGTACTGTTGTTGGTGAAATTCTGGTTCAGAAGGTCCATCCTGGTGCGGTTCATAATCATATTACCACCACTGAATCTAAACATTACATTAAGGTCAAAGCCCTTATATGATGCTTTAGTACTAATAGCACCGAAATAGGTTGGAAGTGATGAACCAAGAATCTTTTTGTCTGCATTTCCAAGCTGGCCAGCAGGCACACTGACATTGGTTTGATTGTTCGGATCATAATTAACATAAGTTGATGTGGGAATATTAGCCTGAACAATCTGGCCATCTGCCTTTCTGTACATCGGGTTTCCATTAGCGCTATTTACCCCAACATAATCATATCCATATATTGCACGATATGATTGTCCTACCCGTATGATCGTATAATTATAAATCATATCGAGATTATTATAGAGTGCGTCAACTTTGTTACCGGCAAATGTTATATTACCATCAACCGACCAGTTGAAGTCATTACCCCTTATAATATATGCCTCTGCAGACAGCTCATAACCCCAGTTCTTCATACTTCCGATGTTCTTATTAATAGAGTTCAACGGGATTCCGAGCGAGGGAGGTGTTGGAGCTGCAAGAATGAGTCCATCCTGATTATTCATAAAATAATCAAAGGTGAATTTATATTTTCCGTCGAATAACAGAATATCGAATCCCGCATCGTACTTCGTACTTATTTCCCATTTCAGCTGATCATTCCCAGCCTGGCTATACCCAATACCATTGTAGTCTGCATATTTTGCTGAGCCATAAAGACCGAGATATGGATAGTTACCAATATCGACGTTTCCAACTTTAGCATAAGAAGCTCTCAACTTAAGGTCAGAGATGACCTGGCTTAATGCCTCCATGAATGATTCTTTTGAAACCGTCCATCCGACAGATATGCCAGGGAATGTTCCATATCTGTTCTTCAATGGTAATGAAGAGATTCCATCATATCTCACGGAACCCTGTAAGAAGTATTTTCCTTTGAAGTTGTAATTTAATCTTCCGGCGTAGGAAGTAAAGCCATTCTCAGCCAATGATCCACCAGAAGTCTGAATTCCATAGGTGCCAGAAATCAAATTCTGATTAAAAAATTCATTCGAAAGATTGGTTCCCTGCCCATAGAAACTATTTACTCTCTGTGACTGGAATTCATTAACAAGAACCAGACCTACGTTATGAGAAGAAGCAAAAGTTTTATTATAGGAAAGAATATTTTGCAGGTTCCACCTCAACTGATTACGGTAGTCATTGTAAACAAGTCCAAGACTACTCTTTCCATCACCATGAATCGGATTCCAGTAAAGGAAACCTTCGGTAGAAGAATTATCCACACCCATCTGGGTTTTGAAATTCAGTGAAGGAAGAATAAAGAACTGAGCATAAATATCAGAAATCGTATGGAAAACTTTAGAAGTCTGAACATTGTTTTTGAGTGTATAAACAATATTCGGCAAATTATCTCCAATGGTTGTTGCATTATTCCATTTTCCAACCAGGTTGGCACCTGGTTCAAGGTTATAGCCGGTTGGGTCAGCTGAATTATAGATAGGAGTATTGGGTAACTGACGGATTGCTGAAAAAATATTACCTGAAAGTGAATTGGTTCCGGTATTCAAACCAAATAATTCATTTTTGGTAACAGAGATGCTGGCTCCGACGGTTAACCATTTCTTTATTTTCTGATCGGCATTACCTCTGAATGAATAACGTTTCATCTCGTTAGGAATTGTAACCCCTTCCTGTTGAGTATAACCTAAAGAAAAATAGTAAGTTGATTTATCTGTACTTCCTGAAAAAGACAGGTTGTGATCCTGCTGTTTTGCATTTGTCTTTAAGACGGCTCTCTGCCAGTCAGTATCAAATACCCTGCCGGGATAGGCTGCACCATCATTTGAAGCCCAGTTGGCCTGACCTCTGTTTGAACGTTTTTCATTAGAAATTGTAACAAAATCGGCTGAATGCAGAAGATCAAAAAGTCTTACCGGTGATGCAATGCCAAAATAGTTATTATAATTTACATGAAATTTACCACCTGAACCACGCTTGGTAGTAATCAGAACTACACCATTAGCAGCTCTTGAACCATATATAGCAGTTCCTGAACCATCCTTTAGTATCTCCATAGATTCAATATCAGCAGGGTTGATATCACCGAGTGCGTTAGTATTCGCCTGACCACCCTGATCTCCTGTAAATATAGGAACGCCGTCAACTACAACAAGCGGATAAGTACCGGAAGATATTGATCCTACCCCCCTGATCCTAAACCTTGGTGCAACTCCGAGCACCCCGGACTGAGTTGTTACCTGGACACCCGCTGAACGTCCTGCCAGGGCTGCATCAAAGCTTGGTGTTGCGAGGTTTGCAAGAGCGTCGCCTTTAACAGTCGATATTGCTCCGGTAACTTCTCTTTTCTTCTGGACACCATATCCAACCACAACTACCTCGTCAACTTTGAATACATCAAGTGCTAGAACAATATCGATTTTCGTCCTTCCTTCAATTGAAATATCTTGGGTCTTAAAGCCAATGTAGCTCACTACCATAGTTTTGGCAGTTACAGGTACTGAAAGGAAATATTTCCCATCAGCTGCTGTCAGAGTACCAAGTGTAGTTCCTTTAACAAAAATTGTTACCCCGGGTAAAGGCAAACCATCTTCGGAACTGGTCACAGTCCCCATTATTTGCACTGTTTGGGCCATAACAAGAGTGCCTGTTATGAGAAACAGTGAAAAAAGCGTTAGGATTTTTTTCATAAAGTCAAGTTTAGGTTAATAGGTTAATTCGCGTCGCTAATATATTTATTTATTTCATATGACTATTATCACGATTAAGAATATTTAACTTGATTTAACAAAAAGCTACTGATTACTGATATGCTCATTAATGAATTTAAGAATTTGTTCTTCAGCAGCTACTGTGTTCGCAACTATAATGTCTCCTTTTGCTATTATATCGGAAGCAAACGGCTTGTCAATTAGTCCGGAAGCATTGATTTTAACATTAAGAAAGGCCCCTATAACACATGAGCGCAAAGCAAGTGCGCCTACCCCGGCGTCACTTATAGAATTTGGATTCCCACTTTCCGCCATAAAGTTGATAAGCCCGAATCCTGAATAAGCGGTCTCCATTACTTTTAATGGAACTAGCATAGCATTTTTAGTCGCTTCCTGAACGGCTGCTTCTTTTACCTTTTTATCCTCTTCAGATTTTTTAGGAAGTGAAAAGGCTTCCATTATTTTGTTAAATGCTAAGGTGTCTTCATCAACAAGAGCCAGAAGAGTGTTCTGAAGTTCTTTACCTTTTTCTGCCCAGTCAGAAAATTCTCGCCATCTTTTGTCCCATCCTCTTTTATGAGATGACAGGTTGGCAACCATTGTTCCAAGAGCAATACCAATGGCTCCCATATAAGCAGAAACGGATCCTCCCCCCGGAGCAGCCGATTCTGAAGCTGTTTCATTCATGAACGCCTTGAGAGTCATATCGATAAGCTTAGGTTTTCCCTTACCTTCCATGACATACTCAATAATTTTTTCATCAGGATTGAACGGATGAATATCATTCAATCCCATCGATCTGACAGCAATCTTTAGCAGCTCTTCATCGGAAATGCCCGACGACCTCTCCTGTTTAGCAAGATAGTACCGTCCAGCATCAAGTAATGACTTCAGAGGTATAAGTCCCACAAGTTCGGAACCGGTAACTCTTACACCTCTGGAATCTGCTTTCCTGCATACTTCATCGAATGCAATATGCACTGGTGTAACAGAAATATTAGTGAGGTTCATCGAAATTTGTGCTATGCCATATTCTTCAATATACCATCCTATTGCTTTCACAGATTTCAAAGAACCGGGGAGCATGATTTTTTCACCATTTTCATCTTTCAAAATCTTTCCTGTAACCGGATCGCCTTCCCGCTTAGGTCGACCTTTTTCCCTGACATCATATGCGATTGCATTGGCACGTCTGGTGGATGTTGTATTAAGGTTTACATTAAACGCAACCAGAAAGTCACGGGCACCAACAGCTGTTGCGCCTGAACGTATATTGAACTCCGACGGTCCGAAATCGGGCTTCCATTCAGGATCTGTAAGCTTCTTTCTGAGGCCCTCATACTCACCTGACCTGCAGTTTGCAAGATTTCTCCTTTCAGGTTTGCTTGCAGCATTTTCATAACAATAAACCGGGATGCCCAATTCTCTCCCGATTCTTTCCGCAACTTCGTGTGCCAATGAGACAGTCTCCGCCATGGTCATCCCTGAAACCGGTACAAATGGACAAACATCCGTTGCCCCCATCCTTGGATGTGCTCCATGATGCTTTGACATATCTATTAATTCCGAAGCTTTCTCTACTGAACGGAATGCTGCTTCAGCTACTGATTCTGGGCTTCCGACAAAAGTAACAACAGTTCTGTTAGTGTCTTTCCCGGGATCCACATCGAGAAGTTTTACACCTTCAACTGATTCAATAACATCGGTTATCTGTTTAATGATCCCCATATCCCGGCCTTCACTGAAATTCGGAACACATTCTACTATCTTCTTTTCCATAAATAAAATTTATTTTTGTCTTTTTTCTGTGGATCTCTGTGATCCAGATAACTATCAGGACTCTATTGATCACAGTGCAATAAAAAAGTTCAGAACTAATACAGAGGTACACTGAGAAGATACAGAGTTTCACAGAGTTAATTAATTTATTATCTTCCCTTTCAAAATCACTTTCTCAATCAGGTTACTGCCAAAAGCGTACGGCATATACTCGTATGATGGTATTATTTTAGTAATGAATACATTGGCGACTTTTCCCCGGGCTATAGATCCGTGCGTGTCTGAAATTCCCATAGCATAAGCAGTATTAATTGTTACAGCATTAATAACTTCCTCCGGAAGCATCCTTAATTTGATACAGCCCAGTGACATTACAAATTTCATATTACCAGATGGTGATGATCCAGGATTATAATCCGAAGCGAGTGCGACTGGCAATCCGGCATCAATCATCTTTCTGACCGGGGGATCTGTCATGCCCAGGAAGAATGCTGCTCCCGGGAGCAATGTAGGCATTGTATCCGATCCAATCAATGTTATTATTTCCTCATCCCCGGTAAATTCCAGATGATCAACCGAAAGGGCATTGTACTTAACGCCGGTCTGGATACCTCCCGAGTAATCAAGTTCATTTGCATGTATTTTGGGTATCAGGCCGTACTTCATGCCAGCCATCAGTATTCTTTCAGTATCTTCAACATTGAAAAATCCCTTATCGCAAAAGACATCGATAAATTCAGCAAGTTCCTCCGAGGCAATAACCGGTATCATTTCATTGATTACCAGATCGACATATTTACTCTTGTCATTATGAAATTCTTCAGGTATTGCATGCGCTCCGAGAAAAGTGGCTCTGACTTCGATTGGACTGTTTTCCCTGATACGTCTGATTACTCTCAGCATTTTCAGCTCATCGGCTGTATTCAGCCCATATCCGCTTTTTATTTCAACTGCACCAGTCCCAAGAGAAATTATCTCATTTATTCTATCAATCGATTGTTCAAACAATTCATCTTCTGATGTTACATGAAGTTTTTTGGCGGAGTTAAGAATTCCTCCTCCTCTTCTGGCTATTTCAGCATATGACAGTCCCCTGATTTTATCAATATATTCAATCTCACGACTCCCCGAATAAACCAGGTGGGTGTGAGAATCACAAAAAGAAGGAAATACAAGTCTCCCCGATGCATCAATTATCTCCATATTTGAAGAATCGGCCATAAGATCGGTATAACCCCGATCACTCATTTTGCCGAAATTGCTTATCAGTCCATCCTTAATATATAAGAAGGCGTCTGTAATTGTACCAAGTTCAGACATATCCTTTCCGCATACCTTTAATTTAGGAGCATCTTCTGTCTGTACAAGATACCTGATATTTTTAATAAGTAATCCTGTAAGCATTTAGTCGTATAATTATGGTTCTAAGGTAGCAAATATTAAAAAACCCGATGGTTATTTCCATTTTTCTTTATCTTTAACGCTATGAACCAAACCTATAACCAATGAAAAAGACCCTTACTTTTTTACTCATTTCAATGCTTTTTCTTTCCGTATCTGCCCAGGAAAAGAAGGTAAAAACCGGATGGAAATTCGGGGGAGCTCTTCCCGCTGTTACTTATGACTCTGATCTTGGGTTGGAATATGGTGCCCTTGCAGAATTTTTCAACTATGGTGACGGAAGCAAATATCCTGACTGGCTTGATCATACTTACACTGAAATTTCGAGGTATACCAAAGGGAGCGGCATTTACAGGTTTATGTTCGAATCACGTCATATCATTCCTAATGTACAATGGATCAGCGATCTCAGTTATCTACCTGATAAGGCAGCTGCATTTTACGGATTTAACGGATATGAATCTGTATTTAATAAGAAATGGATGGATGATAAAATGAGTGATGACATTTACAGATCCAGAATGTTCTATCGCTTCCAGAAAAATCAGTTCAGATTTAAAAATGACTTCCAGGGAAAACTTTCAGGAGATCATTTTAAATGGAACGCCGGGTTTGCATTCCAGGATTTTACGGTAAGCTCTGTTAATATAGATAAACTAAACAAAGGGAAGAAGGAATTACTCCCAACAGTTGACTCTGTTCCCGGGCTGTTCGAACGTTATCAGGCTCTTGGCATTATTCCTGGTGAGGAAGCAAAAGGTGGCTGGGTTAACACTGTCAAGGTTGGTCTTACATGGGATAGTCGTGATAACAAACCGAATCCGATGAAAGGCCTCTGGACAGAGATTGGAATTGAAGCTGCACCAAAATTTCTTGGAAATAATACCGGCTTTTCTAAGCTTTATATTATACATCGTCAGTATTTTACACTGATTGAAAAGAACCTGTCGCTTGTTTACCGTCTGGGATATCAGGCAACAATCTCAGGCCACACTCCTTTCTACTATGAATCGCAGGTAATCACTTCACGTCTTACCGGAGCAACTTCGGAGGGTCTTGGCGGGGCAAAAACACTGAGAGGCGTTCTTCGTGACCGTGTTGTAGGTGATGCGTTCTTTATGGGAAATATTGAATTAAGATGGAAACCATTATATTTCAGATTCTTAAAACAAGATTGTTATCTTGGACTTAATGGATTTTATGATTTTGGAAAAGTAACCAAGGATATAAAACTGCCAGCAAATCTTCTGAGTAACTTTAATGAAAAATATCCTACCGAAAGCTTCTCTGATTATTTTAAACCTGGACCTGATAAACTCCATCAGAGTGCCGGTATTAGTGTAATGCTTGTAATGAATCAGAACTTTGTAGTTGCAATTGATTGCGGTAAAGCCTTTAATGAACAGGACGGAAATATTGGATTCTCGATCGGTTTGAATTACCTGTTTTAAAATATATGGTAGGGGATGTTTTAATATGTAGGGGAGCGTTCCGATCCTTCCCTGCATAATTTATTTTGTAACAGGAACTGGTTGTGGTTTCGCTATATGCAGTCTATTTTCAAGGAGTGGAATAATGATCTTGAATTTCTGCATTTCCTGCATCCTTGCTGCTTCAGCTTCATCATCAATTGATTTCCACTTACTAACCAACTCGAGACTATCAGCTTTCATTCTAAGCAATCTGGCGGTCTGTTCGTCTTGTGTATAAAGAACTTTCATTTTCTCATCCAGCAACCGCTGGTCTTCTCTGACTTTACGGTACAAAGTCTGCATTTCTGCTGAAGACGGTAACCGGGGAGAATTATTTTTATTATACAGTTCACTTGCAAGGGCAAGCTGGTATTTCCAGAATCTGTCTCCCTGCAGTAAAGACCTGCCTTTATTTATTATTCCTTCAACCTTTCCTTTTTCACTCACTACCACTTTATCTGGTTTGGAGATAAAGAGATAACCACATAAGATAAGCAGGGCTATTATTATCACAACTGCTTTATACATTGCGTAAAAGTTTCAGAAAATTAATATATTAAAATCAATTATTCCTTTTTTGCAACCTCAGTTTTATCAACTTTTTTTTCATCCTCAGCTGGGTCATACTGTGATGCTTTCTTAAATTCTTTCATTCCCTGTCCGATCCCTTTCATCATCTCCGGAATTTTCTTCCCGCCAAAAAGAAGTACTACTACAAGCAAAATAAGTAAGATCTCTGTTGCACCTAAATTTCCCATCGTTTTAATTTTTAAAATTTTACAAAACTATAAATAGTTTATTTAATTCCTATTCATTTAATAAAATCAAACTGTTAAATAAACAAAATTAGACCATAACAATAACTACTAATCTGTTAAGGATATTAAATTCAAAATCTGATAGAGAGGAAATGAATAAAATAAATTTAAACTTAATTTGATTCCGCGTTGTTTATTTAACATAATTTTAAGTAACACTATTTTTCAAGTTATTTAGTTTTGCAACAAGACTATAAAATACAATTCAGTAGTTATGACTTTGACTAAACTACAAGCTTACATTTTTCTGACTCTAATATCAATTGACCTGTTTAGCCAGGAAAGTTACAAAGACACGCTCAGAATTTCACTTCAGCAAGCAGACAGTATTTTTATTTCAAAGAATCTTTCCCTTTTGGCAGAAAGATGTAATGTCAATGCTTCAATAGCTCAGGTTATTCAGGCAAAGCTGTTCCAGAATCCAACACTGTCTGTTAATCAGAATGTAATAAACACAGAATATCAGAGCAACGGCGGAAGAAAATGGTTCGACTATACTGACAAGGGAGAAACAAGTATTCAAATTGACAAGCTGTTTCTACTGGCCGGAAAGAGAAATAAACAGATTAAGCTGGCGCAAATGAATTCGGACAAGGAGGGCCATGTTTATTTCGATCTGTTACGCACTCTGAAATTTTCAATGCATAGCAGTTTTTACAATATCTACTTCTTAAACCGTATATTAAAAGTCTACGACAGGGAAATTGATTCACTAAAGAAGCTCATTTCGGTCTCTGAAGAGCAGTACAAGAAAGAATTCATTTCAAAAAAGGAGTTATTGAGACTAAAAGCAACTCTTTTTTCTCTTGAAAGTGAACAGCTGGATTATTCAACTCAGTGCACAGGCATGCTAACTGATTTGAATTTGTTAATGCATACCTCCAATATCCGTTATCTGCCTCAATTTGGGTTCAACATAGTTGATGACTTTTCACCTGCTAATATGCAGTTAAAGTCATTGATTGACACAGCGATGATATCGAGGTATGATCTGAAAATGGCTCAATCCGACCTCAGCATAAGCCAGATGAACCTTGCATATCAGAAAGCATTGGCTGTTCCTGATATAACAATATCTGGTGGTTGGGACAGGAATGGAAGTTTTATCCACAATTATAATTATCTGGGGATTCAGACCGCACTTCCTCTCTTCAACAGAAACCAGGGAAATATTAAATCAGCGAGACTTATAGCAGAAAGTAATAAATATAAACTGGAAGGTGCAGAAGAGCAGATAAAGGCTGATGTAATAAGCGCATATACCAACGCACTGGAAACAACTCGTTTGTATAGCCAGTTTGATAAGAATTTTATTGATGATCTGGATAAAATATCCCAAGAGATGCTGAGAAACTTTGAAAAAGGGAATATTAGTCTCATTGAATTTATTGATTACTATGATGCTTATAAACAAAATGCAGTACAGTTTAATAAGCTTATGTATAATTTGATAAACTCAATTGAAAACATAAATTTCAGCGTGGGTAAAAATATTATCATAAAGTAATTATGATAATTCGGATCAAACATGATTTAAACATCTGATAATGAGAACAACTTCATTGATTTTATTAATTGCATGCATCCATTTGATTTTTACGGGATGCGCTCATAAGAAGGTTATTGCCGTGGATAAGAAAAACTGCCTCACAGATCTGATGGAAAAATCAATAACTGTTGACACCGTTAAAAACGAAAGCGTTCAGGATGAGTTAAAGCTGACTGGCAAGGTGACTTTCGATGAAGAGAAAGTTATAAAAGTCTATCCGGTAGTAAGTGGAATTGTTACAAGTGTAAAAGTCGGACTTGGTGATCGAGTTACTAAAGGGCAGATACTGGCAGTGATAAAAAGTACCGAAATGGCAGGAGTGGAAAATGATGTAAATATTGCCAGATCGGATTATGAGATAGCCTTGAAAAATTTTAGTGCCTCAGATGACATGTTTAAAAGCGGAGTAGCATCAGGTAAGGAATATCTAACCGCAAAAGAAGAATTACAGAAAGCAAAATCGGTATTGGAAAAAGCAACAAATATTTCAAGTATTTATGGAGACAGCAGCAAAGCTTTCTATGTAAAATCACCGATAGATGGCGTGATAGTTAGCAAAAGTATTAACACAAATTTACAAATCAGGCCTGACTATAATGATAATCTTTTTACCATCTCAGATCTTAAAAGCCTTTGGGTTATGGCAAATGTATTCGAATCTGATATATATAAAGTTAAGAAAGATTATGAGGTCGAGGTTACAACCCTTACTTACCCTGACAAATTGATTAAGGGTAAAGTTGATAGAATATATGATGTACTCGATGACGTCACAAAAGTAATGAAAGTAAGGATTAAACTTGATAACAGTAATTACCAGCTCAAAGCCGGAATGTTTGCTAATGTAACTTTGCACTATAATGAGGATATTAAGAAGGATGCTATTAGCTCAAAATCTATAATATTCGATAATAGTAAAAATTATGTAATTGTTTACAGAAGTAAATGTGATTTTGAAATCAGGGAAATAAACATTTACAGATCAGTAGATGGAGTAACCTACATTGAATCAGGGCTAAATGCCGGCGAAAGAGTAGTCGTTAAAAACAATTTGCTGATCTATGATCAATTTACCGACTAGATAAAATTATCATTATATAGACGATATTTTTCAGGTTTAGACATATGAATAAATTCATAAAAAATATAGTTGCGTTTTCACTTAAGAATAAATTCTTCATTTACTTTCTTACAGTAGTTCTTATTATACTGGGGATAGTGAGTTATAAGAATACACCAATTGAAGCTTTCCCTGATTTTACCAATACCCAGATCATCATTATTTCGCAATGGCGTGGCAGAAGTGCAGAGGAGGTTGAAAGATTTGTTACCGTTCCCCTGGAAATTGCTATGACTTCCGTCCAGAAAAAGACAAATGTCCGATCTATATCAATGTTTGGACTATCGGTAATTAAAATACTCTTTGAGGATAATATCGAGGATTTCTTCGCCCGGCAGCAGGTTAACAATGCAATTTCGACCGTATCAATGCCTGAGGGCGTAGAAGCAGAAGTCGAGCCTCCTTATGGTCCAACCGGGGAAATTTTCAGGTATACTATCCAAAGCAAAAACCGTGATACAAGAGACCTTCTTACTTACCAGGATTGGATAATACGCCGTCAATTATTAAGTGTTTCAGGAGTAGCAGATGTTGTAACTTTCGGAGGTCAGCAGAAAATATTCGAGGTAAATGTAAATCCAGGCTTACTTGAAAAATACAATATCTCAGCTCTCGATGTATATAATGCAGTTGCAAAAAGCAATCTGAATGTAGGTGGCGATGTAATTGAAAAAAACGGTCAGGCATATGTCGTTCGGGGTCTGGGACTCATTACCAAAATTGAAGATATAGGGGACATTGTGATTGACAATATTGATGACATGCCCATAACTGTTAAGGACGTTGCAGAGGTAACATTATCATCCCTTCCCAGAGTAGGTCAGGTTGGAATGGATAAGGTTGATGATGTCATTGAAGGGATAGTTGTTATGAGGAAAGGATTGAATCCTCACGAAGTCCTCAACAGCGTTAAAGAAAAAGTAGATGAATTAAATACAAAGATACTCCCCTCTGACATAAATCTTGTTACCTATTATGACAGAGATAATCTTATAAAGTTCTGTACGGAAACAGTTCTGGGAAACCTTATTGAAGGGATAATACTTGTTACTCTGGTTGTACTTCTGTTTATGGCTGATTTCAGGGCAACATTAATTGTATCTATTATAATACCACTGTCGTTGTTATTTGCATTTATTTGTATGAGGATTAAAGGGATGTCAGCAAATTTAATCTCCATGGGAGCAATTGACTTCGGGATTATAATTGACGGTGCTGTTGTTATGGTAGAGGGCTTATTTGTAGCCCTGGATCATAAAGCAAAAGAAATTGGAATACCTAAATACAATTTATTATCAAAACTTGGTATAATAAAAAACACAGGAGGAGATATGGCTAAGGCCATCTTCTTCTCCAAACTGATAATAATAACTGCTCTCATTCCTATATTTGCCTTTCAGAGGGTTGAAGGTAAAATTTTCTCTCCTCTTGCCTACACCCTTGGATTTGCTCTGCTTGGGGCATTGCTTTTTACACTGACTCTGGTGCCTGTTATGGCAAGCTGGCTATTCAAAAAGAATGTCAGAGAGAGAAAAAATCCTATTGTCGGTTTTATAAATAAATACGCACTTGGTTTTTTTAAGATTACCTACGCCAATAAAAAAATCAGTCTTTTCATAGCTCTGGTAATCATGATATTAACAATGTATTCCTTCCGGTTTCTGGGAACAGAATTCCTGCCGCCTCTTAATGAAGGAGCATTATGGATAGAAGCCAAAATGCCAATGAGTATGTCACTCCAGCAAACAGTTGTTCTCGAACACCAGGTAAGGGACATTATACTTAGTTTTCCTGAAGTTCAGAGCGTCTTATCACAAACCGGAAGATCAAATGATGGTACTGATCCTTCAGGTTTTTTCCTGAATCAGGCTTGCGTCAACCTTTTTCCAAAAAAAGAATGGAAGCGCTCTATAACGACTGATCAGCTGATAGATGAAATGGATGGTAAACTCCGTCAGATTCAGGGCATAGATTATAATTATTCACAACCAATCAGAGATAATGTGGAAGAAGCCGTAGCAGGGCTTAATTGTAACAACGCGATCAAGATATTCGGCGACAATCTGGTTACCCTTGATACACTTTCAAAACAAGTATTAAATGCTATCAGGGATGTACGGGGTATAAGGGAAGTAGGCATACTTAAAAATATAGGGCAGCCTGAACTTAGCATAGTTCTTGACGAAAGGAAACTGGCTGACTATGGAATAATTAAGGAGGAGTGTCAGGCTATTATTGAAATGGCTATCGGCGGCAAAGCTGCGACACAATTATATGATGGGGAGAAAAAATTCGATATCAGGATACGTTACCCTAAAGATTATCGTGAAGATGAGAATGATATCAGGAACATAATGGTCCCTACTATCAGAGGTACAAAGGTTCCATTAAAAGAAATCTCTGTGATTAAAAAGGAAACGGGATCAGCATTTATTTACCGTGATCTCAATAAAAGACTTATTGCAGTTAAGTTTACTGTCAGGGACAGAGACCTGGGGAGCACTATTAAAGAGGCTCAGTCACAAATAAATAAAGTCGTCAAACTTCCCAAAGGATACTCAATTGTATGGACTGGTGAATTTGAGAGTCAGGTTAGAGCAACCAACCGATTAACCCAGGTTGTCCCTATATGTCTTATACTTATTTTTATACTTTTATTTATAACTTTTGGGAATGCAAAAGATGCAGGTCTTGTGCTGATAAACGTTCCATTTGCCCTAATTGGCGGCATACTTGCCCTCCATATAACAGGTGTTTTTTTCGGGGTCTCTGCTGGAGTCGGATTTATTGCATTATTCGGGGTATGCGTACAGAATGGTGTTATCCTGACCTCAGTATTTAAGAAAAATCTAGAGCTTAAAATGCCTATAGATGAAGCCATCATAAATGGCGTCGCTTCAAGAATAAGACCTGTTATTATGACAGCAATGATGGCTACTATTGGCTTATTACCTGCTGCAACCTCGACTGGCATTGGTTCAGAGTCTCAAAAACCATTGGCAATTGTCGTAATTGGGGGACTGATAACCGCAACCATTCTGATTCTGTTTATTTTCCCTATAATATTCAAAGGAGTCTATCGTCACAGGTTATCAAATTAAAAACATACTAAATTTCAGTGTGAACTCTGATACCAAAGGCATGAACAGGGCCCCTGTCTTTATTGTATGCCGGATTTACTATAAGCTGGTAATCTGGAGTAATCCAAACGGGATATTTAGACAGTCTGAAAGAGTAATATACTTCTGTTACTAATTCCGGCCGGTAGTTCAAATGGCCATCCCCAATTATAAAACCGTAACCGCCGGCCTTAAGATAATTCCTGTGATCACCTGACAATCCGTTAATAATCTGGGCAACTCCGATATTGTCATCTCCCCTGTGCCATGATTTTCCATTAAAAATCACTCCGCAACTCAAATGTCTGTCAATTTCAGTAAATACCCAGGTTTCATTGTGTCCGTCATTCCAGCCTGCACGTAAAAACAATCCGCTATATTTTCCTAAACTCTGCTCTGCATTTATTCCAATGCCAATTTTAGTATGACCCAGGACATGTACGCTATCAATCTCAGGTGCAAGACCTCTATCTAATCCCCATTCAATTGCCTTTTCATAATTACCCATTCGTGCTTGTGTAAAATAGCCCATAATACGAATTTTCCCCGGCCGGCTTCCAATATTAAATTTTCGTTCAATTTCAAGCGCTTCAGAACGCGACCTTTTGAGATTCCAATCCATAACCGATCCGTTTGCCATGAGAGGGACCATCAGAGATGAGAACCTCAGCGCCCAATCAGGTTTAACATATTCAATCGTTATACCGTACGTATAACCACGGGTATTAGCAGGGTAATCCCATGCTCCATTACCCATTAATGCCCAGTTATAAAACTGGGTTCGTGGATCATGACTGTAACTATTAATATCAAAAAAATCCATGATACTATATTTACCGGCAGTAAGAGCAATATAAGAAACAGGCCTGAGCTGGGCCAGTTGGTTAAATCCATCAGTTATATACTCCTCCTTGACTGTCAGAGGGAAAACATGCTGTAAATAAAGTCTTGCTATATAAATATGCGGAGAGGGATCACTTACACGATAGACTTCGCCATTCGGAAATCCTGCCACTCCTGTTGTCTTTGAAAACCCTGATCCACCTGAAATTTCAGGATTAAAGTATATACTTGTTCTTTTACCGGCTTTAAGGCCAAAAAACAATGTTCCGGTTATTGAGACGGGCGTTTCCTGCGAAGAAGATAAACTGTTTTTACCTGAATACAAGGCTTTGAATGAGGGATGGTATTGAGTTATGACGGTATTTTGAAAATGCAAGTTCCAGACCTGGCTTTTTTTGACAGTATCAGATACAGTCTGGGCAGTCGCATTCATAAAATAAAAACATAAAACCAATAGTATAATAAACCTGAACCAACAGATTTCAGTCTTTATATTGATTTTATGTTGCATAATAGAGTCTTTCTTCTTTTCAAAATCCTTTTAGAAAATATGCCAATGCCACTCCAAGATAGTTTCCGACGATATATCCAATTATGCCTCCGGTAATTCCTGTAACAATTACATCCTTGTTTTTAAGTGCGTTGGCTACCATAGGCACAAAGGGGGGAGAAAAAATGAATGCAGCTGATGTGATCAGGAAATTATCAGCATCTATCCTGAATATTTTTGCCAGAATGATATGAAGTATAAGGGACCCGAAATAACACCATGTAATAAATAAAATAAGATTAACCATTTCAGTTCCAAACATCGTTCTGATATTGGCCATTGATGCTACGGTAAGTGAAAAAACCAGGATCAGATACATTCCCAGCTGGAAAGTCTTCTCGATCTTATTTATCTTCTTCGATAATGATAATATTAATCCAATTGTAGTTATTGACATTATTACTACAACCATCATAGGAAGTTTTGGTAAGAGTAATGCGAGACCGCCAGAAGCTGCAAAAATCAGTACGGAGATACCAAGTGCTCCCAGTAAAGGAAGAAATACATCTTTCTTAAACATCCCGGAATAGTCTTCAAGATTATCAGTAACTTTTGCGATCTCTGCCTCATCACCTGAAATTCCTTTGGCTTCAACGAAAGGAGGCAACAGCATCCTGAATAATCGTGGGGCTATTGTGATAAAAAAGAGAACCAGAAAGGCTCCAACTATCATATCGTAGGTACTCACTATTACGAAAAGGTTGGCATCAACATTCAAGGCCATTTTAATGGCAACAAAATTCGGTGTTCCACCGGCATATATTCCTTCAAACATTCCCGCAAGCTTCCAACTCTCTGGAATTGAATCTTTCCAGATAAAAAATCCGGCTGTAACCATTACCACTCCGGATATAAGCGCTAATAACACAGATATGAACCCTTTTTTAGCATAACGAAGCCATCTTTTCAGATTAAGTGAAAACAGAAGAAGAGGGAATGCAAGCGGAACAACCAGTGAGGGGATAATATCCTGTACCTGCGCAATCCGGTTAACAAATATATCTTCAGTTGTTGCTTTACCCTGACTTATTAACGTTTCGACTTCTGTACTGGATAACGGACCTTTAGCTCCGGCAGCAGCCTTGTAGCCTGTACTTCCCTGCGGTAAAATACCTGTACTGCCTATCAGCAAACCGAATCCATAAGCCAGGACTATTGAGCCCATCTTTTGGAGAAAGGTCCATTTTTTGCATAATCCAATAATTACTGCAGGAAATGCAAAATAAAAGATTACCAATAATACGATCTTGATCATCATGATTGTGTTAGGTTGTTTCAAATATATAAAAAGCGACTCACTGAATAGCAAGTCGCCTGAAAAATAGGTTTTTATACTTATTCACCTGTCATTACAATCTTCAAAGCTTTTCTGATACTGTTCTATTGCTTTCAGGCTCATACCCATACTTGAGAATCCTCCATCGTGGAATAGATTTTGCATGGTTACCTTTCTGGTAAGATCAGAAAATAATGCAACACAATACTCAGCACATTCTTCTGCAGTAGCGTTTCCAAGAGGGGACATCCTCTCCGAGAAATCAAGGAGCGAGCTCATTCCATGAACACCGCTGCCCGCAGTTGTCGGAGTAGGTGATTGAGAAACAGTATTTACCCTGACTTTCCTGTCACGACCATATATATATCCAAAACTACGTGCAACTGATTCGAGTAAGGCTTTTGCGTCTCCCATGTCGTTATAGCCTGTCAGTGTGCGCTGAGCAGCAACATATGACAAAGCCACTACAGATCCCCATTCCTTTATCGCGTCAAGTTTATAAGCAGTCTGTAGTATTCGGTGAAAACTCAGTGCTGATATATCGAGTGTCTTAAGCATGTTCTCATAGCTTGTATTTTCGTATGGTATATCTTTCCGCACGTTAGGAGACATCCCGATTGAATGAAGTATGAAATCGAACTTGCCCCCGAAAATTTTCATACTTTCAGAGAGCAGGTTTTCAATGTCATCCATTTTGGTGGCATCCGCAGGAATCACCTTGCTACCTGTAATTTTTGCCAGGTCGTTGATGTTTCCCAACCTGAGGGCAACAGGTGCATTTGTAAGCACAAGTTCAGCTCCGTATCCCCATGCCTTCAAGGCAACCTGCCAGGCTATCGATTTCTCATTTAAGGCACCAAAAATGATACCTTTTTTACCTTTTAATAGTCCGTCGTTCATTTCTTTAACTGCTTATTTCTAAATAATATATTTGTGTACAAAAATACTAAAATATTGCAGATCAATTAAAAATCCTAATCCATTAACCGCAAATCCCGACAGCTCTATAATTCTTCAGAATTCATGTTCCAGTTGTTTTTTGACAGTGATTAACTTTTAGGAAAACCATTTTTACCCACATCCCGACTTTCCTCCAGTGGGAAATTAAAGGGGGTAATAGGTCTCAGACTATCGAATAAAGTTGTAACCAAAAAACTGAAGTAATATATATCTATCGGGATGCTGAGATTTAGACAAAGATCGCAAAGGATCAATGTGAAGTTATTCGTCTTTGTTCACTTTGCGTTTTGACCAACCATAGTATAATCATGGCTTATGTAAAATTAATGTTTGGTTTGACTTGCGTGCTTTGCGGTTAATGGAGTATTAGCCATGAGCTTTAGTTAATCCCTGCTTTCAGAAGTTCTCTTGCATTTTTTATAGCCGTATCTGTAACTTCACTCCCGCTAAGCAATCTGGCTACTTCCATTATCCTCTCTTCAGGAGTTAACAACTTAACGCGTGTAAATGTTGAATTATCGGTATCGTCTTTATAAACATGAAAATGTCTTGATCCCCGTGATGCAACCTGTGGAAGATGTGTAATATTGATTACCTGCATATATTTTCCCATAGACGATAATATCTGCCCTACCTTATCCGCAACTTCACCTGAAACACCAGAATCGATCTCATCAAAAATAATTGTAGGCAGGTTATTATTCTTAGTCAGTAACGATTTAAGGCTCAGCATGACTCTCGATAATTCACCGCCTGAAGCAATCTTAGCAAGGTTTTCAGGGGGAATCTGTTTGTTTGCTGAAAACAGAAAATCAGCCTGATCAACACCTGTTGGCGTGAAATCCTGTAAATGGGTAAGAGATATTTTGAATTTCGCATTAGGAATACCAAGTTGCTGAAGTAACCCGGTGATTCTCAATTCAATTTCAGGCAAAACTTTTTCCCTTTTATCTGAAATTTCTTCAGCCAGATTCTTCAATAACGCACTTTCCTTTTCTATCATAACTTCAAGTTCTCCAAGTCGTTCGTCACTGTTTACTATAGAATTTATCAGATCTTTTATTTCATCCTTTTTAATAATAAGCTCAGCGAGATCATTGACATGGTGCTTCTGGATAAGGGAGTATATTATATCGAGCCTGGAATTAACAATCAGAAGACGCTGAGGATCAGCGTCAATAGTAACAGACAGTTTTTCAATCTCCGCTGCAAGATCATCGAGTTCAATTATTGAAGATTCTGTCCTTGAAAGTAAGCCATCACTCTCACTTAAGAATGATTTTATTCTGCTGAGATTGGCCTTAACTTCCCGAAGCATTGAAAGTATTGATGTCTCTTCTGAAAAGAAAAGATTTGAAGAAGTGCTCAGGGCTATCTTAATTTCCTCGGCATGACTGAGTAATTCCTGTTCTGTTTCGAGTCCTGATTGTTCGTCGTTTGTTAGCCGGGCTTCATCGAGCTGCTTATACTGAAACTGATAATACTCCAGATCCGACCTGTTTTTGTCTGATTTTTCTTTAAGGATGCCAAACTCTTTCCTGAGCTTTCTGTATCCAGCATAAGACTCTTTATACTTTACTTTTAATTTCCCAATACCTGAAAAGGAATCGATAAGGTTAAGCTGGAATGAATTGTCATTTAGCATCAGAGTCTGATGCTGAGAGTGTATATCTATAAGGCGGTCTCCGAGTTCTTTAAGTAAGTTTATTGTGACAGGTGTGTCGTTGATAAAAGCTCTTGATTTTCCGGCCGGATTAATTTCCCTTCTTAATGTTGTTACAACCTCATAATCAACCTCATTTGAACCAAAAAAGTCATTTAATTCGTACTCATCAATCCGGAATGTCCCTTCTACTATACATTTTTCATTTCTATCAAGAAGAACCGACGAATCTGCCCTGGTTCCCAAAATGAGAGATAGTGCCCCTAACAGAATGGACTTTCCGGCACCTGTTTCACCCGTTATAATTGTGAGTCCGTTTTCAAGTTCAACGTCCAGCTCTTTAATCAGGGCATAATTCTGAACGAAAAGTTTTATAAGCATAACAGGTTATTATGGAGTACTGGATGAACTGATCTTTTCATATTTTGCTTTGTTAGCGGGGTCAATCTCTACTAATATTTGCACTACCCTGCTCTTTTCTTCAGGAAATGCTTCTGTAAATATATTTATCAGTTCGTCCGCTTTTGCGTCCATTACAACCTGCAACAGATACATGAAGGGATCCGGTTTTTTCCTGTAAACATCCTGCATAAGCCTAAGGCTCTCAACCATGCTTGTCCTCGCCTCAGTGACTTTTGATTCCATCTTGTCGAGTCCATTCATGTCATAATCATAAAGGAATTGCCGTACTCCTTCATATTCTTTATCGAGAGCATTTTTAACCAGCCAGTACCTGTTTCGGTTTCTTGAACCGTCATATGGTTTCCATCCGGGTTCCGGAGCGTTTTGCGCATTCGTTACAATCTTTTCTGCCATCTGATAAAATTCAGTTCCCCCCAATGGGGCAAAAGAATCATAATCGAATCCCAGCATCATATAGGTGTAGTAGGCGAGTACTGAGACAAGATTTGACCGGTTGGTGCTCGGGTCAAATTCCAGAGGCTGAAATTCCACATACCTGAACTGAAAATTATTATCAATGAAATTCAGAACTGTGGATTTATATGTAGTGTTAAAAACCGGTCTGCTGAGCTGTATCTGGATAGTTCCTTTGAATTCATCGGCCGACAGCTGGTCGGTAAGGTTTATGAGGATATTACAGTCGAGCCGTTCTGTATAGCTGAATACGTGATTAGTCCATACCATATTGTTCATAAACTGAAACAGATCTCGCTGCATGCTTTCGAATACCTGGCGGTTTGATCCCTGAATTCGCTGGGCGGATATCTGGATATTGCAATTCAGTTCCTGTGCTTTTGCAATTACAGGAAGAGTAAGAATCAATATTGCCAGATAATATTTAATGTGATGCATCATTAAATTGATATTTACCCGATTAATTCGACAATTTTGTCAAGAATATCCTTTGCAGCTTCTTCTTTTGATTTCAACTCAAATTTATCAATATTATTGTTATGGTCAATTATAGTAATCTTGTTTGTATCATGTCCGAAACCTGCTCCACCTTCATTTAATGAATTGAGAATAATAATATCCATTTTCTTTTTCAGAAGTTTTGATTTTGCATTTGCCAATTCGTTATCAGTCTCAAGGGCGAAGCCGGCAATGAACTGGTTTGGTTTTTTTGCCTTTCCCAGTGTTTCAGCTATATCAACAGTAGGTTTCAGGATCATAATTAATTCAGAATCACTTTTTTTAATCTTTTTACCGGATATTTTAACAGGTGTGAAATCTGCTACTGCAGCTGCAAGTATGGCAATATCACAATGAGTGAATCGGGAAATGCACTCGATAGCCATAGATTCTGCAGTTAAGACATTTATGATTTTTACTGAACTGTTTCCAGGAAGAATATTTACAGGTCCAAGCACAAGATCCACTATTGCTCCATAATCTGCAGCCATATCAGCAAGGGCGATTCCCATTTTTCCTGAAGAATGATTGCTGAGAAAACGAACCGGATCAATTGGTTCGCGAGTAGGTCCGGCATTAATCAGAAGACGTTTGCCGGTCAGAGGCTTGTAGTTTTTTTTTTTGTAAAGAACTCCGATATTTCTTTTACAATAACTTCCGGCTCAGCCATTCTTCCTTTTCCCGACAGGCCACTGGCCAGTTCTCCGCTTGCTGGTTCGAGGATATAATTTCCGAATGCTTTCAGCGTTTCAATATTAATAATTGTTGCCGGATGATTTAGCATATCCATATCCATTGATGGTGCTACAAAGACAGGACAACGTGCTGATAAATAAGTTGTAAGAAGCAAATTGTCTGCAACACCATTTGCCATTTTAGCAATAGTATTCGCGGTTGCCGGGGCTATAAGTAACAGGTTTGCCCATAGGCCAAGATCAACATGACTGTTCCAGTCACCATTTCCGGGATTGAAGAATTCTGTAAGTACAGGATTTTTTGATAATGTTGCAAGTGTAAGAGGTGTAATAAACTCTTTTGAATGGTCTGTCATAATGACTTTGACATCAGCTCCATCCTTAACAAGCAACCGGATGATAGTTGCAGTTTTATAAGCTGCAATACCTCCGGTTACGCCGATAAGTATGTTCTTGCCTTTCAGCATTTTTATGCTAAAATTTACTTCTGTTTGGCAGGATTTTCAGGGTTTCTGTAAAATATTTTACCCTCTTCAAGTTCCTGTAATGCAATGAGTGTTGGTTTTGGAAGCCGCTCATAAAATTTGGAAATTTCAATCTGCTCACGGTTTTCAAATACTTCCTCCAGATTATCGCTGTAAGATGCAAATTCTTCAAGCTTTTTATTAAGTTCCTGCTTCATCTCAACAGAAATCTGGTTAGATCTTCTTGATACAACTATAACTGTTTCATAAATATTTCCGGTACCCTGAGTCATCAGGTCCAGATTACGTGTAACTGTGGTTACGGGTGCTGCTGATTTTCTGTAATCCATAAATATATTGATTATTTAATTCCGGTGTCAGGAATCCCTGCCTTTAAATATCTATTTGTCTTCTGGTAAATACTATTTATATCCCTTGAGTATGAACTCTTTGGAAATTCTTCCATAAATGAATAATAGTCGTCGAGTGTCGCCTGATATCTCTCCTTTTGTTTGTTAGGCTGACTTAATTCGGCATACATGTAAAGTGAACTCAGCTTAAGATACATCATTTTTTCACGATACTTTGTTGTAGTATATTCTTTCAAGCTGTTGGTAAGGGCAACAACAGCAGCTTTATAGCTTTTCATATCGTAATAAAGCTTTGCACTCAGGTATGATTTTTCAACCAGTTTATCCTGAAGATCTTTGATCATATTCCTGCAACTCTCAGTTCGGATGCTGTTAGGATATTTATTCAGGAAAATATTAAACCCCTCAATGGCATTCCTCGTATTCTCCTGATCAAGTTCAGGTTTCGCGGAGATATTGAAGTCGCATAATGCTGCCATATAATTACCTTCTTCAGCATGTTTACCGAAAGGAAACTGGTCATTGAAGGATTTGAAATAACTTCCGGCCATGAAATAATCTTTCATGCCAAAATAGGCTTGTGCGTTCATCCAGTTCAGATCTTCGGCCTCTTCTGTGGCTCTGAATCGTGGAAGGATCTGAGTCAGGAGTTCGGTTGTCTTTACATACTCACCTTCATCAAAATACTCCTTTGCCTTAGCCTTTTTAAGATCATAATCACTACTCTTGAGTAGCTTTTGATACTCTCCGCAAGATGTTAGCAATACTAAAATTATCAGGACAATATGTAATCTGAATCTCATAAAAAAAATTGTTGCGCAAAATTACTGAAAAAAAATCATTTATGGCACTAAAACGCAAGAAATGCGTTTATTATTTCATTATTTGTCATATTAATTGCCGGGTATTTGCAATTCTCACTCATCAATCTGAAATCAGAAATCAATGAAATTAGGTATAAATAGGTATTATGATAAGACTCTTTATCTGTACCTTTGAGGAAAATTTTAGAAAGGGAAATTATCATGGATATATTTGAGAAGATCAAGAAGAACAGAGGGTCTATAGGGCAATATCAGAAATTTGGGCATGGCTATTTCGCGTTTCCGAAACTGGAGGGTGAAATAGAACCACATATGAAATTCAAAGGAAAAGATGTACTAACATGGAGTCTTAATAATTACCTTGGGCTTGCAAATCATCCTGAGATTAGAAAAATTGATGCCGAGGCAACAGCGAAATATGGATTGGCTTACCCAATGGGTGCCAGGATGATGTCGGGACACAGCACAAATCATGAAATATTTGAAGAAATGGCTGCCAGGTTTGTCCATAAGGAAGATGCCTACCTGCTTAATTTTGGCTATCAGGGCATGGTGTCAATTATTGATTCTCTTGTAGACAGGCATGATGTGATAGTATATGATTCCGAATCTCATGCATGTATAATGGATGGGTTACGTATTCATATGGGAAAGAGATTTGTTTTCCCCCACAACGATATTGAAAGTTGTGAAAAACAGTTGCAGAGAGCTCAGAAACTTACTGAAGAGTCAGGAGGGGGAATTCTTGTTATCACAGAAGGTGTATTTGGAATGGCCGGGGACCTCGGTAAGCTTGATAAAATTGCAGCACTGAAGAAGAAGTATAATTTCAGGTTCCTTGTTGATGATGCGCACGGTTTTGGAACAATGGGAGCTACAGGAAGTGGCACCGGGGAGCATCTCGGTGTGCAGGACCAGATTGATGTTTACTTCGCAACCTTTGCCAAATCAATGGCCGGTATCGGTGGATTCGTTGCCAGTACATCAGATGTCATCAATTATCTTCGTTATAATCTTCGTTCACAGATTTACGCCAAATCATTACCTATGGCTATGACTCTTGGCGCTATAAAAAGACTAGAATTTATCCAGGCTCATCCTGAGCAGAAGGAGAAACTCTGGACTATCGTTCATGCCCTGCAGAAGGGTTTGAGATCAGCAGGACTGAATCTGGGAAAAACAGAATCACCAGTCACGCCGGTATTTATGAAAAGTGGCGTGCCTCAGGCAACCCAAATGATCTACGACCTGCGTGAAAACTATGCAATTTTCTGTTCCGTAGTTATTTATCCTGTTGTGCCAAAGGACGTTGTTATGCTCCGTCTTATTCCAACAGCTTCACATACAATTGAAGATGTTGAATATACATTGAAAGCTTTCAGGGAAATCAAAGCCAAAGTGGATAACAATGAATATTCTGATCAACTTGCTGATTTCAACCTGTAAATAATTCAACTGAAAAGTATAAAAAAGCTGTTGCTCCTTGCAACAGTTTTTTTTATAACTTGTTCGAACAAAATAAGTACAATTTTGGTTATACTGTGCAATAAACTACTTTCCTCTTTTTCCAGGATTTTAATCTTGTATTTAAAAACATTATTCTCAAATAATGAGCACTAACAGTAATAATCATAATATCCTCAAAGGTTACAATATGCTGTTCTACTTTGCAGGGAGTATGGTATTGCATGAGCCTTCTGAAGAATGTATTGTGGACTTCTGGGAAAGGGGGATTCTTAAAAATCTTCCTGTTTCAAGTTCGAATCCGACTTTTGTAAAGGCAGCCTCTCAGTTGAGAGAATCTTTTATTGACAAATCAACATTTGGAAAATTACTTCATGAAGACTACCTGAGACTATTTACGAGACCAGTTCCGGTACTGGCTCCCGCATTTGAATCTCAATATACTAAGCATTTGTTTGAGGCCAAAGGATATCATTCAGCAAACGTCACAGAATTTTATAATTCATATGGCTGGACATCAAGATTTAAAGGTAAAATAAATGATGATCACATCGGTATTGAATTACTATTCCTGACACTTCTTATTGACAAATATCTGGTTCTGGATGATGAAGCATGCAG
>Ga0302321_100000729_pt1 | contig 28590 bp, 29 predicted proteins | sample Fen_T0_1_FD_202505 | JGI IMG/M metagenome (GOLD analysis project Ga0302321, IMG submission 202505) | Peat permafrost microbial communities from Stordalen Mire near Abisko, Sweden - Fen_T0_1 | ecosystem: Environmental > Terrestrial > Soil > Wetlands > Permafrost | place: Sweden: Abisko... | reverse complement strand
AGCAATTCCGCATAGCCGAGGATGCCATTGAGCGGCGTGCGCAATTCGTGCGACATATTGGCCAGAAAATCCGACTTTGCCTCATTGGCTTCGACCGCCCGCTGCCGGCTCGATTCGAGCTGATGAAAGCTGCGGACTAGTATCACAGACAACAGGATCGTAACCAGCGTGATCAAGGCCGACATGCCGAACAGCATGTTGCGATATTCGATGTAAGGCAGCATGGCATCGCCGACGCCGATGCCGACCCCCGCGATCAGGGGAAAACCGTCGAGCCGGCGAAATGCATAAAAGCGATCCGACGCATCGACCAGGCTTTGCGCCCGAATCGTGCCCTGATTGGCCTTGGTCGCAGCCGCGAACACCTTGCCGCCACGCAGGTCCTGTCCTATCGAATCGGTACCGGCACTGCGCCGCGCGCGCACGATGCCGTCGTCTGCGACCACGAAAATCGCGCCTTGTTCGCCAATGTCGATATCGCGGTACAACCGGGTGAAATAGAACGGGTCCATCGAAACAATGACCACCCCGCCGAATTTGCCGTCCGGCTTGTTGATGCGGCGGGTCAATTGCACGGACCATTTTCCGGAAACCCGGCCCAGGACGGGCTTGCTGATGAAGGGCTGACCGCTATCCACGGCCATATGTACGCGAAAATGTTCCCGATCCGCCAGGTTGACGCGGCCGGAGGGCTTGGTGGAGTGGATCACTTCGCCGTTTTCGTCGGCTACCGTGACGAGGTTGACCACGCCTCCCTGATTGACGTCGTCCCGCAGGAACGACACAAGATCGAACGCCCGCCCCTGCACTTCCACGGCGCGCTTGACGAAACGCGCCGTCTGATCCACCGACTGCAAGGTGCGAACGGTATGTTCTTCGAAGATTCGCGCAAAATTGGTGGCATCCTTGAAGGCGCCCGCCTCGGTCTCCGTTTTTTCGATCGACAGCAAGATCGCAACGATCACCCAGACTGCCATTACCACCGCGCAGGCCAATGCCGCCACCACGCGCGTGGGGCGCCCTTGCAATCCGGTTTTCAGTTTGCCGCTCAGGTTCATGTCGTCTTCGCGCGCGGCCGGATACGAAGACCGCTAACAGCGAGAATGGAGAATGATGCGAAGTATCCGCCAGCGCAGGGCAATGCGAAGTGAACAATTGCACTGCATTTGCCCCATTTATCAATCGTTTACCAATTGTCGGGCAATTGCCTACAGGCGCGACCTGCCTAAGATTGATTGGTATCGATGACCCGAACCCGGACCTTGCGCTCCTTGCCATCGCGTTGCAAGGTGAGCTCGGCCGTGTTGCCGATGCCGATGCGATCGAGCTCGGCAAAATAGGTGGAAAAGGTTTCGACCGGACGACCGTTGACGGCGACAATCACGTCGCCCAATTCGCCGGTGCGTTCGTCGTAGCGCTTGAGTCCGGCGGCGGCGGCCGGTGAATTTCTTGCCACACTGCCGATCACCACGCCGCTGATTCCGTTGCTCGCAACCAGTTCGGGATTGACCACCTGGATGCCGATGCCGGGGCTGGCGGCGCGACCGCGCGCGATCAATTGCGGCACGATGCGATTGACCAGATCGACCGGAATGGCGAAGCCTACGCCGGCCGATGACCCGGAGGCCGAGCGAATGGCCGCGTTGACGCCAACCAGCCGCCCGGCGCTGTCGAGCAGCGGCCCACCCGAGTTGCCGGGATTAATGGCGGCATCGGTCTGGATGGCGCCGGCGATTTCGGCGTAGTTCTCGGTCGGCAGATGACGATCCAATGCGGACACGATGCCGGAGGTCAAGGTGCGCTGCAGGCCAAAGGGATTGCCGATGGCGATCACCGACTGCCCTACGCGCAGGTCGTGCGAGGTGCCCAGCGGAATCGGCTTGATACCCGTCGGTATGCGGACCAGCTTGACGACGGCCAGATCGTATTCGGGCGCGCCGCCGATGTATTTGGCCGCAATCGGCTCCTTGCCGGCATCGAGCTGTACCATGATCTGCTGGGCGCCGCGAATCACGTGGAAATTGGTCACGACGTGGCCCTGGTTGTCCCAGATGAAACCGCTGCCCGCACCCTGCGAAACCTGGGGGCCAAAGAAGCCGCGCTGTTCGCTGCGAGTGGTGATATAGGCCACCGAGGGCGCGGCGTTTTCAAACAGCGCGACCAGGATTCGTTCGCTCTCCAGCAATCCGCCGCGAGCTGCCACCGGACGCGCATCAATGGCCTTGGCGCTCGGATGCTGCTGTCCCCACAGGGCAGCAGACCCTGCCGCTGTCGCCACCAACGCCGCCAGCAGGGCTTTTCCCGCAACACTCATTTTTTTCCTCATGGTCGCCAGGTTCGTATCGTTTGCCGGATGCCTTCCGGCTCCACGTAGGTTATTGGGTCGCGCGGACCAAACGCAAGACCGGCACCCGACCGACACCGCGCAGCAGGTGGCGTGGTTCGCGCGCTTCCACTCGCCAGCCGGTACGGCGATAGAAACGCCGCGCCGGCAGGTTTTGTTCGAGCACGTACAGGGTCATTCGTTCGCAGTCCCGCTGCCGGGCCCAGGCAGCACCACGATCGATCAGCGCGCTGGCGATCCCCAGCCTCTGGAACTGCGGCAAGACGTGCAGATTGTCGATATAGGCGAGCCCCGGCTGTTTCACCTCTATGCAGAGGAAGCCCGCCGGCCGCCTCCGCACGCGGGCCAGAAAAACTTGTCCACCGGTGGCACGCAGCTCGGGCACGCGACGGCTCCACTGGCGCGCACGGTCGTCGTCCAACTCGTGTTCCAGGTAGTGACGCGAATAGATGTCTTGATACGCCACGCGCCAGCTGTCGGCGTGCAGCGCGGCAATGGTGTGGGCAATCGTCGTGTCGTCCATGGCAATTATTGTAGAGGCAGCCGGAGCCGAATTGTGCGACAGCACGAAATACCGCCGCGCAACAGCTATCATATTGCCGACCCTGCCGAGGAAGCCCCATGCACATTCGCCAAATGAACTGGATGCAAGTCGAAGACTATCTGCGCCGCGACGATCGTGCGGTGCTGCCGATCGGCTGCACCGAGCAGCACGCCTACCTGAGCCTGGCAGTAGACATGATCCTCGCCGAAAAAGTTTCCGCCGATGCAGCCGAACCGCTCGGCGTGCCAGTGTTTCCGGTGCTGCCGTTCGGCCATACGCCGACCTTCATGGCCTACCCCGGGACCGTATCGCTGCGCCTGGAGACCTTGATTGCGGTGATGCGCGATGTGCTGGACAGCCTGGCCACACACGGATTCCGGCGCATCCTCATCGTCAACGGCCACGGCGGCAATGCTCCGGTGGCAAATTTCTTGGGCGAATGGATGGGCGACCACCCCGACGTCAAGGTGAAATTCCATAATTGGTGGAACGCACCCAAAACCTGGGCCAAGGTGCAGGCGATCGATCCGGTGGCTTCGCATGCGTCGTGGATGGAAAATTTTCCGGCAACCCGGGTCGCCGGCGTGACGCAGCCGCAAATGCAGCGACCGCCGATCGACTTTGCGAAGCTTAAGTTGCTGAATCCCCGCGAAACGCGCGAATACCTTGGCGACGGCAACTTTGCCGGCTACTACGAGAAGCCCGATGAAGTCATGGCGGGGTTATGGCGGGTTGCGGTCGATGAGACCCGCGAACTGCTAGAAGGCCCCTGGGGCTGAAGTAGCTGCCGCAGCTATTGCGCCGGCACAATGGCGCCCAAAAAAGCATCGACCGCCGCCACTGCCGCAGGCTCGCCAAGCGTGGGTGCATGGCCCCGTCCGGGCACGGTAACGGTGACCATGCCGGGCCGGCGTTTTTGCATTTCCGCAACCGTTGCGACGGAAAGAATATCCGATGTCTCGCCGCGCACCAACAGCATTGGCCGCGCGGGAATCATGTCGAACAGCGGCCACAAGTTCGGCGCGGTGGCGCCGGAAACGACGCCCTGCGCTATGGCCGGATCATAGTCCAGCACGGGGCGGGCTCCCTCCTGAATATAGATCTCGCGTGCCATCCTTAACCAGTCGCCTTTTCCGTATTCGGGAAAAGCGATGCCGTTGGTGTGGGCGGTTTGCGTTGCCGCTTCCTCCCAATTGCTGACCGGCGCGGTCTTGCCGACATAGCCGGCGATACGCGCAAGGCCCGCCGCATCCACCTCGGGGCCAACGTCGTTCAAAACCGCCGCCGCGACACGCCGGGCATCGGTCGCCATCAGGATCATCGACATCAGCCCGCCCAGCGACGTGCCGATCAGCACCACTTGCCCGATGCCGAGTACAGTCAGCAGGGTCTGCATGTCCAAGACGTAGCGATCGGGCCGGTAATGGTCGGGATCGGGGTCGCGCGCAGAGCGGCCCCTTCCGCGCTGGTCCGGACATATGACGCGATAGCGGCTGCAGAGCCGTTCGGCCAGCGTGCTGAAGTCCTTGCTGTTGCGCGTCAGCCCCGGCAGGCACAGAATGACCGACGCATCCGGCCCCGGGCCGGGATAGTCGCGCGCGTAGAGCCGGAGGCCGTCATCGGACCGATAAAACACATCGACATGATTCATCTTTGCGACCGTATGGATTTAGAATGGAACATCTTGGATCGTATTGGTGACGGAATGCCTGCCTCGCACAGCTTCGCGCAAACCGGATTCGTCGCGACGGCACGTCCATGAGCCGAACAAAGCCCATCGCCAATGCGCAAAAGCGCGCTACGCCGGCGTCGGCCAAGCCGAAACGGGCCACCGTTGGCCGACCGCGCAAGGTCGACGGTTCGGTGGTGACGCCGGATCGCATACTCGATGCGGCGGAGGACTTGTTTTCCAAACGCGGCTTCGACGGCGTGACGATGCGCGAGGTCGCCGATCTCGCCAACGTCGATGCAGCGCTCGCGCATTATTATTTTGCGACCAAACAGGGGTTGTTCGATGCCGTGCTGGAACGTCGCGCGGAACTGGTGTTTTCCGAGCGCATGGAAGCCTTCGACGCCTACGAAGCCAGCAGCGCCCGCAATGCCACCGTGGAAGGCGCCGTCGCGGCCTTTGTGATCCCGCTGCTGGAGCGGGCACGCAAGGGAGACGATGGCTGGAAGAATTATTTCCGCCTGATCGCGCTCGTCAACAACGATGCCTCTCATGTTGCGCAACACATCATGTCTTACTTCGATCCCCTGGTGCATCGCTTGATCGGTGCCGTCAAGCAGGCCCTGCCTGACTCCTCCGAAGAGGAATTGTTCTGGTGCTTCCATTTCCTCACCGGTTCGCTGACGCTGGCGCTTTCGCGCACCGGACGTCTGGACCGGGTCAGCGGCGGACGCTGCCGTTCAGATGACCTTGCATCCATCGAACCGCGCCTGGTCGAGTATTGCGCGGCAGGTTTTCGCAGCCTGTGCGCGGGCGAATTCAAATCGACCGCGAGAAAGCCCGGCGGCACCACTCGGGCCGCCGGCCGGATCAAAACTTCAGCGTAACGGTTGCCTTCACCGTCCGCGGATCGCCGTAGAAGGTCGTCACCGTATTAAAGAAGCTGCCGAACTGGTAGCCCGCCACCTTGTAGCGCTTGTCGGTCAGGTTGCGACCGTTCAGGCCCACTTGCAAGTTGCGATCCTTGCTGGTCCAGACCAGGCTGGCATCCCACAGCGAATAACCTTCCTGCGCCAGCATCAACGTTTGCGGCAGCAGCAGATCGGTCGCGGCGATGCCGGTCGGGCGAACGAACTCAGACTGGTACACCTTGCTCTTGTGAGAAATGGTGTTGCCCAGCGCAAAACCGCCGGCGCGGCCGAAGATCGACATTGGCCATTCATAGGTCGCCGTAAGGCTCGCCGAATTCTTTGGCGTGTTCTGGAACTCCGCGGCGCTCGCGACGTTGATCAGCGCCGCCGCGCTGCCGGTCAGGCCGTTGGCGACGATCCATTCCTTGTATCTGGCATCGATGTAACTCACCATGCCGCTGACCGTAAAAGAATCCGTTACGCGAGCCAGCGCTTCCAGTTCCAGTCCACGAATCTTCGCCTTGCCGGCATTGGTGACATTGCCGGCGAAGCCGTTGACGTTGCCGGCAGCATCGAAGGTCGCGATCGAGCCGGGGATCTGCACGTTGGTGTAGTCGGTGGAGAACACTGCCGCATTGGTCTGCAGGCGTCCATCGAGGAGTTGCGACTTGAGGCCCATTTCCAAGGTCTTGGCAAGTTCCGGCTCCACACCCTTGCGCTTGACCAGCGAGGTCGCGCTATTCGGCGCACCACCCAAGTCCATGCGCGGATCGAAGAAACCGCCCTTGAACCCTTCGGTATACGAGGCGTACAGATTGTGCTGCGGCGAAAACTTCCAGCCGATGCCGATCTTCGGCGTGAACTTGGTGTCGGTACGATTCAAATCGCTCTTGCCCAGGTCGGTGTTGGCCGCAAGCCCGATGGCTGCCGGATTGCCCAGTGTCGGCGAACCGGCCAGCCCCAGGTAGGTGCGCTTGTAGATGGCGGCACTGCGCTCGTCGCTGGTGTAGCGACCGCCGACGTTGACATTGAAAGTGTCGGTCACGCTGTAGCTCAGGTCGGTAAAGGCTGCCCAAGTCTTGGTATCGATGTCGTCACGGGTATAGAGGGCGAGACCGCCCGAGGCATTGAACAATACGTCGAATTCGTTGAAGGCGTTGGCTTTCATGTAGTACACGCCGGCCACGCCCTGCCACTTCGGATGGTTGAACGTGAACTGAAACTCCTGGCTGACTTGCTTGTTCGCGTAGATTGCCGGTGCCTCAAACAAGGGGGCATTCAGCGAATCGAAATCGATCGGCGCGTACGACTTGTCGGCGCGGTGCGCGGTGATCGATTTGAACGACAGGGTCGGGTTGATTTCGTAGTCGACCAGCAGCGACTCGCCATGCGTGACGACCTGCTGTGCGTGGCCCACTACCGTGTACAAATTGGCGCGGGTATCGTAATTGCCGGACAGCACCGGCTCGTTGGTCGGCGCCGGCCCCGGGGTCAGGCGATAGCCCTGGCGCGGCAGCGAGTCGTCGATAGTGCGATCGGCGGACAGTCGCACGAACAGCGAGGCATTCGGCGCGAACTCCGCGCTGAGCCGGCCGGCAGTCACGTCCTTGTTGTAATTTCCGGCGCCCGTGACGACGTTTTTGCCGTAGCCATCGTGATTGAAGGTGGCGATAGTACCGCCGATGCGGAAGGCATCGTTGACTGGCATGCTGCCTTTCACGACCAGGTCTTGTTCATCGTAGCTGCCGGCGGTGGCCTTGACACTCAGTTCGGCTTTGCTCGACAGCTTCTTGGTGACGTACTTGACGGCGCCGCCGATGGTATTGCGACCGTAGAGAGTTCCTTGCGGTCCGCGCAGGACTTCAATGCGCTCCAGGTCGTAAATGTCGGCCAGGGCACCTTGCGGGCGCGCCAGGTAGACGTCGTCAAGGTAGATGCCGACGCCCTGTTCGTAGCCTGCCACCGGGTCCTGCTGACCGATGCCGCGAATGAACGCGGTCAGCGTCGAATTCGTCGCGCGCGAAGTTTTCAGCGTCGTGTTCGGAATCAGGTCGGTCAATGAGGTGATATCCGGGATGCCGGCGCGCTCCAGGGCCGCCCCGGAAAAGCTGGTGACGGCGGCGGGCACGTCCTGTATCAACTCCTCGCGACGGCGCGCGGTGACGGTGACGACTTCGAGTTTTTCCGTGGCAGCGGCGCTATCGCCGGATTTCGGCTCCACAGCCTGCGGAGATTGTTGACCCGATGCAGCACCGGCAACGCAGATAGCCGCAACGGCTACGCTCAAATACTTGAGTTTCATGATGACTCCTCCTGGGGGTTTGCATTCGATTTCGGCTCCCGGCTTGCCCTTTCGGGCCGACTGGGGCTAAAATTCATTAGTTGATGAATTAATCGTAACAAAGAATTTAGTGGCATGCAAGCGGCATTTCCGCCCACACCCTTTTGGTGGTGGCCGGACGACTACAATGGACTGTGCGGCACGAGTTCATGCCGCACAACGACAAGCGGACCACCGTTTGCGATCCATAACGAGGAGAAGTTGCGACATGAATGTGCGTATTGGTGTGGCACTCGCCTGGCCCGTCCTGGGCCTTTCGCTGGCCTTTCCCCTGGCCCTTCCGGCGCACGCCGGCAGCAAGGAAGTGCGCATCGCATTCATCTACGACAAGACCGGTCCGCTGGAAGCCTACGTAAAGCAGACGCAGGCCGGCTTCCAGATGGGCCTCGACTATGCAACCGCGGGCAGCATGTCGGTTGCCGGCAGGAAACTTACCATCCTCGAACGCGACAGCCAGGGAAGGCCCGACGTCGCCAAAGCACAGCTGGCCGCGGCCTACGCCGACGACAAGGCCGACCTCGCGGTCGGCGCAAGCGGTTCAAGCGCTGCACTGGCAATGTTGCCGGTCGCCGAAGAATACAAGAAAATTCTGCTGATCGAACCTGCCGTGGCGGATTCGATCACCGGAGACAAGTGGAACCGGTATATTTTCCGCACCGCCCGCAATAGCTCGCAGGACGCCATCTCCAATGCGCTCGTGTCCGACAAGGCGGGCGTCAGCATCGCCACCCTGGCGCAGGACAACGCCTTCGGCCGCGATGGTGTCAAGGCATTCCGGTCGGCGCTAAAAACCGCCAAACTGGTGCACGAAGAATATCTGCCGGCCGCGACCACCGACTTCACCGCCGGTGCGCAGCGGCTCATCGACAAACTGAAGGGCTTGCCTGGGCGCAAGGTGATCTGGATCGCCTGGGCCGGCACCGGCAACCCGTTCAAGATCGCCGACCTCGACTTGAAGCGTTACGGCATCGAGATCGCCACCGGTGGCAACATCCTGCCGCAGATGTCGATCTTCAAGAACTTTCCCGGCATGGAAGGCGCCACTTATTACTACTACGGCATACCGAAGAATCCCGTCAACGACGAATTGGTCAAACGCCACCAGGCCAAATTTCACTCGCCGCCTGACTTCTTTACTGCGGGTGGCTTCGCCGCCGGGGTCGCGCTGGTGACGGCGTTGAAGAAAACCAATGGCGACGCCGGCACCGAGAGCCTGATCAAGGCAATGGAAGGCATGAGTTTCGAAACGCCCAAGGGGACCATGACGTTTCGCAAGGAAGATCACCAGGCTCTGCAAAGCATGTACCACTTCCGCATCAGGGTCGATCCGGCTCTGCCGTGGGCGGTGCCGGAGCTGGTGCGCGAGATCAAGGCCGGCGAGATGGACATCCCGATTCGCAACACGCGCTAGCCTGCAAATAACCGTTTCACGGCAACGAACCCCGGTACAGGGGGCACGGAATACGCGGATATTCCCACCAATACGAGGAGAAAACATGTCTTGTCATCGCAGTCAATTGGTCTCCGCAGCCATCTGCGCGGTGTCACTCGCCGCCAGCGCCGCAGGTGCGCCTCTGCCGCCGCTGAACATCGACCGCAGCCAGACGACCGTTTCCGGCATTTCATCGGGCGGTTACATGGCGGTGCAACTGCATGTCGCCTATTCATCGCGGTTCCAGAAAGGCGCAGCGGTGATCGCGGCAGGACCCTACAACTGCGCGCAAGGTGCGGTCCTGACCGCGCTGACGCGCTGCCTCGGCAACGCGTCGATTCCGGTTGCCGACCTGATCGCCGACACCGATAAATTTGCCAAGGAAGGCTTGATCGACGCAACCGCCAATCTGTCATCGTCCAAGGTCTATATCTTCGCCGGCGCAAAAGACAGCGTGGTAAAGCAAGCGACCAGCGTTGCCTTGCAAGACTATTACCAACATTACCTGCCGGCCGCCAACGTCGCCTACAAGAACGACGTGCCCAGCGAGCACGCGTTCGTCACCGACGACTACGGCGCAGCCTGCGACACCAAAGGGACGCCCTTCATCAACAACTGCGGCTACGATATGGCGGGCGCGCTATTGCAGCAACTGTACGGCGGGCTTCGCGCGCGTAACGGCAGCGCGCTGGAGGGGGGCCTGATCGAGTTCGACCAAACCACATTCGAAAACGGCCACGGCATGGGAGCCAGCGGCTGGCTCTACGTCCCCAAGGCTTGCGCCGCCGGCACACAGTGCCGCCTGCACGTTGCCCTGCACGGCTGCAAGACCAACGTCACCGATATCGGCCAGGAGTTCGTGCGCAACGCCGGCTACAACCGCTGGGCCGACAGCAACAACATCGTGGTGCTGTATCCGCAAACCGGCAAGGGAGCGGTCAACAGTTGCTGGGACTGGTGGGGCTACGACGATGCCAACCACGCCAAGAAGGCGGCGCCGCAGGTGACGGCCATCATCAAGATGATCGACGCCTTGTCCCGCCCGGCGCCTGCCGCCGGCAAATAGCCGGCCTGCCCATGGCGCAACTCAGCACCGACAATCTGGGCGTACGTTTCGGCGGCCACGTCGCGGTCAGTGCCGTCAGTTGCACCTTTGAGCCCGGCACCCTGACCGCCATCGTCGGGCCCAACGGCGCCGGCAAGACCACCTACTTCAACCTGATCTCCGGTCAACTTCCTTCCACCAGCGGCAGCGTGCTTTTGGATGGGCGCGACATTTCGTCCCTTTCTGCGGCGGGTCGCGCACGCGCCGGGCTGGGCCGGGCCTTTCAGCTGACCAACCTGTTTCCGAATCTGACTGTCCTGGAAAATGTACGCCTCGCGGTGCAGGCAAGCCGCGACGGCCCGCACCTTCGCGGCCTCAATCTGTGGAGCGTATGGAGCGACCACGGTATCCTTACCGAGCGTGCGCACACCATCCTTGACGAGGTTGCGCTATCGGCACAAGCCGGCAGCACAGTCGCGCATCTGCCGCATGGTGACCAACGCAAATTGGAAGTGGCAACGCTGATGGCGCTCGACGCACGAGTGTTCCTGTTCGACGAACCCACCGCCGGCATGAGTGCGGAAGAAATGCCGACCGTGCTGAACCTGATACGCGCCTTGCGCAAGGACAAGACCAGGACGATCCTGCTGGTCGAGCACAAGATGGACGTGGTGCGCGAACTGGCCGATCGCATCATCGTGCTGCATAACGGCAGCCTGGTCGCCGACGGCGAGCCTGCCGATGTGATAGCTTCCAAGGTGGTCCAGGAAGCGTACCTCGGCGTGCTGCCGGAAAGTGCCGCAGCGTGAACGAGGCGCTGCTGACCTTGACCGGCGTGCATACGCATATCGGCGCGTACCACATCCTGCACGGCGTCGATCTCGCTGTGCCGCGCGGCCGCCTGACGATGTTGCTGGGCCGCAACGGCGCAGGAAAGTCGACCGCCCTTCGCACCATTATGGGTCTGTGGCGTGCATCATCGGGCCGCGTCGAATTCGCCGGACGCGACATTACCGTGCTCGCCACACCCGATATTGCGCGACTCGACATCGCCTACGTGCCCGAGACGATGGGCATATTCGGTGACCTTACCGTTGAAGAAAACATGCTGCTTGCCGCCCGCGGCGCGCGACGCGCCCGCGATCTGGACGGCAAGCGCCTCGCGTGGATATTCTCGCTGTTCCCGGCTGTCGAGAAATTCTGGAATTATCCGGCAGGAAAACTCTCAGGGGGCCAGAAGCAGATGCTGGCGGTGGCGCGTGCCATCGTTGAGCCGCGCCAATTGCTGATCATCGACGAACCCAGCAAGGGCCTGGCCCCCGTCATAGTCGACAGTATGATCACCGCCTTTGCCGAACTGAAGGCCGCCGGCGTCACCATTTTGCTTGTTGAACAGAATATCCAATTCGCACAGCGTCTCGGCGATCACGTCGCGGTGATGGAGGATGGACGCATCGTGCATGCGGGAGGCATGGCGGAATTCGCCGCCGACGCAGCGTTGCAGCGTTCGCTGCTGGGGCTAGCGCTGTGAACGCGCCGCAAGCCAGACCGCGTATGGCATTCGACTGGCAGCCGCTGGCGCTGGTGCCGGCCATATCGCTGTTGGCGCTGCCGTTGTTCGACTCCGCCTCGACCTGGCTTACGCTTACCGTGGCGGGCCTGGCGATGGGCATGATCGTTTTCATCATCGCTTCCGGCCTCACCCTGGTGTTTGGCCTTATGGATGTGCTCAACTTCGGCCACGGCGTATTCATTGCCATCGGTGCATTCGTTGCCACCAGCGTGCTGGGCGCGATGGGCGATTGGACCGGTTCAACCTACCTCGCACTCAACCTGGTTGCGGTGTTTCTCGCCATGCTGGCTGCAATGGCCGCAGCGAGCGCCGTCGGTGTGGTATTCGAACGATTGCTGGTACGCCCCGTGTACGGCCAGCATCTGAAACAGATCTTGATCACCATGGGCGGCATGATCATCGGCGAAGAGGTGATCAAGATCATCTGGGGACCGCAGCAAATTCCGCTGCCGCTGCCGGAAGGCCTGCGCGGCGCGTGGTTGCTGGGCGAGGCCGCCGTCGAAAAATATCGCGTGCTGGCGATGTTGCTGGGAATACTGATGTATGCATCGCTGGTCTGGACCCTGAACCGCACCAAGATCGGCCTGTTGATTCGCGCCGGTGTCGACAATCGCGAAATGGTCGAGTCGCTCGGCTACCCGATTCGCCGCCTGTTCGTTGCCGTTTTCGTCGCCGGCAGCGCGCTGGCCGGCCTCGGCGGCGTGATGTGGGGCCTCTACCAGCAAAACGTCGTTCCGCAGATGGGTGCGCAGGTCAACGTGCTGATCTTCATCGTCATCATCATCGGCGGCCTAGGTTCCGCCAGCGGTGCACTGATCGGCGCATTGCTGGTCGGCTTGATGGCGAACTACACCGGCTTTCTCGCTCCCAAAATTGCACTGTTTTCAAATATCGGACTGATGGTGGCCATTCTGCTGTGGCGCCCGCGCGGTGTTTATCCGGTGACCAACCGATGATGCTGAAGAGACTGCTATCCAACGACCTGCCACGGAGCCGCGCCCTGACCGTGCTGCTGGTGATCATTGTGCTGACTCTGGCTTTCGCTCCTTTCCTCCTTCCCGGCGTAAAGGCGCTCAGCGTGGCAGCGAAAATCCTCGTCTTCATCGTGCTGGTGGCGAGCTACGACTTGCTGCTCGGCTATACCGGCATCGTCAGCTTCGCCCACACCTTGTTCTTCGGTATCGGTGCCTACGGTGTAGCGATCGCCTGCACACGCTGGGGCGCCGGCTGGCAGGCACTAGCATCGGGAATTGGCGCGGCACTCGCCCTGTCCCTGTTGCTGGCGCTCGCCATCGGCCTGTTCTCGTTGCGCGTGCGCGCGATTTTCTTCGCGATGATCACACTGGCGTTCGCTTCCGCCTTCCAGACGCTAGCCTCGCAGCTGTCGGACTTTACGGGCGGTGAGGACGGCCTTAGCTTCAAGCTGCCGGAACTCCTGTCGCCGGGCCACAGCTTCAGCGACTCGCCCTGGCTGGGTGTGGCGCTGGACGGGCGCTTGCTCTGCTACTACCTGCTGTTCGCGATGGCGCTGGCGCTTCTGCTGGCGCTCATCCGCATCGTCAATTCGCCATTCGGACGCGTACTGCAGGCGATCCGCGAGAACGAATTCCGCGCCGAAGCGCTCGGCTATCGCGTGGTCGTATTCCGCACCCTGTCGAGCGTGCTGTCTGCCCTGTTCGCGACACTGGCCGGCGTGATGTTGGCGCTGTGGCTGCGCTACAACGGTCCCGACACCTCGCTATCGTTCGAAGTCATGCTGGACATTTTGCTGATCCTGGTGATCGGCGGCATGGGCACCCTGTACGGCGCCGTCATCGGCGCGGCGCTGTTCGTGGCCGCGCAAAGCTACCTGCAGGACCTGCTGCGGCTCGCCAGCGAAGCGGCCAGCGGCCTGCCGTGGCTGGCTGCATTGCTCTCGCCGGACCGCTGGCTGCTTTGGTTGGGGGTCCTGTTCGTGCTTTCGGTGTACCATTTTCCGACCGGTATCGTCGGTACGCTGCGTGGACGCAAGGCAGTGACACCGACCGACTGAAAGCCACCGCCCGCGCCACCATTCATGGTGTCAATGCGGCTTTGCGTCGACTGCATTGCCGGCCAAATCCACACGTGCCGGCAAAGCAAGGAATGCGTACACCTGGTGCCAGAATCGCTGACGGTTTACTCCCAGCGGCGCGGTGTGCGACAACCCGGCCAACTTGACGAACTGCTTGTCGGGATTGGGCAGCGCCGTGAAGAACGCGATCACGTCCTCGTCGGTGGCGATGCCGTCGTGCTCGGAGCGCAGCATCAGTACCGGACACAATACTTTCTTGGGGTCAACCACAGGAAGCTTGTTCACCATGTCGAGATAGGTTCCGGTCGGCACCGTGTCGCCGTATTTCAATTCGGCTTCGGCCACCACGTCGCCCAGCATCGGCTCGGCAGCCCCGGGGTGATCGCGGGTGAACACCGTGCGGTAGAACTTGGCGTCCACTTTGCGAACGTTGCTTTTCAGCAGTTGCGGCAGCCCTTTGGCACGATCGGCCAGCGTGGGCGAATCCTTGCCGGTCCAGACGAAAGCGTCGACGATGAGTTTGTCCACCGCCTCGGGATGCGCATTGGCAAAGCGCGCTGCGCGCAACGCGCCCGAAGACTGTCCGAAGAACGCAGCACTTGATTTGCCGGTGGCCTTTTTCACCACGGTCATGGCGGCGGCCAGGTCTTCCACGCCGCTCTGGATGTCGGAATAACCGGCAGTGCGGTCGGAATGGCCATAGCCTTCGTGATCCATGGTCCACACGTCGAAGCCCAGTTTGGCGAAATGATCCATGAACGAATAATCGGTGCGATCCGGTACCTGCAGGTCGAACATGGTCTTGCCGGAGTAGGAGGAACCGTGCACCAAGAACAGGATCGGCCTGTTGGCAACGCCGTCCTCGACGTGCTTGCGATAGACCCACAATTTGACGGTACCCTTGTTGGTCCAGAACTCTTCCGCAACGAGTTTCCCCGTCGCCGGCGGGTCAGCCGCGATCGCCTGCCAGGGCAATATCGCAGCGAGCAGCGCGCACGCCGCTGCCGCACGCCACCTGCGGTGAGTCATTTTCATTATGTGTTCCCCTCGATGGAACGCCGCCTCCGGCGCCTTAACCCACTCTATCCCATTTCCACTTCATCGCGATCACGGCGAGGCTCAGCAGGAGGGTAATGCTGTTGGCAACGATGACCGGCCACGCACCGAGCAGGACGCCGTAGACAATCCATCCGGCCACACCCGCCGAAAACAGCAGGTACATCGGCAGGGAAATATCGCGCGCCGCGTGCGCCTTCCAGATTTTCCAGACTTGCGGGACAAAGGCGATCGTAGTCAGTACCGCCGAGACGCCGCCCACCCAATCGGGCAGGTTCATGTCTTCAGCGAAAACGGGGTGAAATTGGTGTCGCGGTCGTAGTAGTCCTCGTGCTCGACGCGCTTCAGGAAACCGACGATCTTGTAGGTGACCGGTGTGAAGACGACTTCCACGCCGACTTTGGTCACGAACTGCGCCATCATCACCATTGGCAATTTGTCGTCCGGGATGATGCCGGTGCCGTAAAACGCCATCGGATAGAACAACAGCGAATCGACGCCTTCGCCGAAGATCGTGGAACCGATGGTGCGTGTCCACAGCCACTTGCCTTCGGTCCAGATTTTCATTTTCGCCAGCACGAACGAGTTGACGAATTCGCCGCAACAAAATGCGATCAGCGAGGCAAGCGCAATGCGCCAGGTGGAACCGAAGGCGACCTCGTAGGCAGGCTGGTTGTGCCAGAACGGCGCCGGCGGCAATGCAACCACCACGTACGCCATGACGGACGCGAATGTCAAACCGGCAAAGCCCGCCCAGATTACGCGCCGCGAGCGCGCGTAGCCGTATACCTCGGTCAGCACATCGCCGAACACATACGATATCGGGAAGAACAGCACGCCGGCGCCGAAGGTAAGCGTGCCCAGCACCGGCGCATCCCACTGCGCGATCTTGGCCGGGCCGATCAGGTTGGAGCAAATCAGCACCGTGACGAAGGCCGCCATGACGAATTCATAATAGCGATACGAGCGATTCGCGTGAGGATCGGTGGAATTCATTTCGGGCACTCCTGCAATTCGATTCATGATTGGCGTTGCCGCACTGCTTCGAACAGTGCGATGGCGGCGGCGGCGGCCACGTTGAGCGACTCGACGCGACCCGGCATGGGAATGGCGACACAACGTGCGGCGGCGGACTGCAATTCGGTCGACAATCCCACCCCCTCATTGCCGACCAGAAAAGCTGTCGGCAGGCGCAGGTCGCACCCATAGATTGTCTGCGTCGCACGAAGCACCAGCGCCACCGCCTGGCCCTTGAAGGCCTTCACATAGGCCACGGCATCGATGCCTTCGGCAATGTTGAGCGTGAAATGCGCACCCTGTGCGGCACGCAGCACCTTGGGAGACCAGGCGAATGCGCAGGTGGGGGACAGCACCACATCGGTTACGCCGGCAGCGGCGGCGCTGCGCAGCATCGAACCGACATTGCCCGGATCCTGCACGTCTTCCATCACCAGTACCGCGTCGGTCGTGAGGGACGGCGCCTGCGCCGCCGGCGTCGGCACCAGCGCCATTACACCCGCGGGCGAATCGAGCGCGGACGCTTCCTTCAGCCACTTGTCATCCAGCACCGAAACGATTCCGACTGGCAGGCGTGCGAGCAGCTCGCGCGCGGATTCGAGCGCCGATTCCGCCACCAACACCGATTGCGGAATGCCGACCGCGTCGAGATACGCGCTCACCAAATGCTCGCCATCGAGCACCGTAAGACCGGCCTTTTTCCGGTCGCGCGCCGAGTGAGCGAGTGCCACCAGTTGCTTTACCTGTGGATTGGCGCGCGAGCGTATGACGGTCATGCCGGTTCCCAGGCGAGACGGCCTTGCGCTTCGCTGTCGCGTACCGGCGCAAAACTGCGGCGATGAATGGCGCAGGGGCCGATGCGTTGCAAGACCTCGAGGTGCTCGCGCGTTCCGTAACCCTTGTGCTTGGCGAATCCGTAATTCGGATACAACAAATCCATGCGCAACATTTCGGCGTCGCGCGCGGTTTTGGCGAGGATGGAGGCCGCCGAGATTTCGGCGTGCAAGCGATCGCCCGCCACGCAGGCGCGGCCAGGCAGGTCTACATCGGGAAGATAGAGGCCGTCGACCAGCATTTCGCGCGGCGGGACCGACAGGCCTTCCACCGCACGCTTCATGGCCAGCAGGGATGCGCGCAGGATATTCAATTGGTCGATCTCGCCGACCGAGGCCACCGCCACGCAACTGGCAATTGCTTCCGCGTAAATTCTCGCCGCCAATTGCTCGCGGCGCTTGGCGCTGAGTGTTTTGGAATCGGCCAAGCCTGCGATCGGCCTCTCAGGATCGAGAATCACCGCTGCCGCATACACCGCACCGGCCAGCGGTCCCCTGCCGGCTTCATCCACTCCGCAAACCAGGGCCGACGGATTCATGCTCAGGCGGCCTGCCGTTCGCGAGCCAATCCCGCTTCAATCAGGGGCCGCAGCGCGTCGCGCACCCGGGCGCCGTTATCGACGGCGAGCGAAGCATGGATATCGGCAAAGCGTTCGCGCAAGCGGCTTGCCGCATCGCGGTGGGCAAGCCAATTGTCCAGCGCTTGCGACAGGTTTTCAGGAGTGGCGTCATCCTGCAGGAGTTCCGGCACCAGCCATTCACCGGCCAGTATATTGGGCAGCCCAACGTAAGGCAGGTAGGCCTGGCGCATCATCAGCCGGTAGGTCGTGGCCGACAGTCGATAGGCGATCACGTGCGGGCAGCGCAGCAACGCGGCCTCCAGCGTCGCCGTGCCGCTCGCGACAAGAGCTACATCGGCGGCGGCCAGGGCAAGATTGGCGTGACCAAACAGTATCTGCAGTGGCAAGTCCTGCGCGTTCAGCTTCCAGCGCATATTGTCGAATTGTTCGCGCGTTTCGCGCGTTGCCAGCGGCACCAGGAATTGCGCTTGCGGGTACTTGCGGTGTAATACCTTTGCCGTTTCGAGAAACAGCTCGGCGTGATAATCGAGCTCGCTTTGGCGGCTGCCCGGCAGCATCGCCACCACGGTGGCGTCGGCCTTCAGGCGCAGTTGCACCCTGGCACCGTCTCGCTGCGGTTTTTGCGGAATGGCGTCTGCGGTGGGATGGCCGACAAAGGTTGCGGCGATGCCCTCCTTGGCATAGATGGCAGGCTCGAACGGAAATACCGTCAGCATGCGGTCGACCGCGCCCTTGATCTTGTGGATACGCTCGTAGCGCCACGCCCAGATCGAGGGGCTCACATAGTGTGCGGTTGCGATGCCGCGATGCTTGAGCGCACGCTCCAGGCCGAGATTGAAATCGGGCGCGTCGATGCCGATGAACAGGGCCGGCCGCTCGGCGATCATGCGGTCGCGCACGCGACGTCGAATCGCCAGAATCTCGCGAAAACTCTTCAATACTTCGAGGTACCCGCGTACCGCGAGCTTTTCCATCGGGTACCAAGAGACCGCCCCTGCCGTCTGCATCTTCGGCCCGGCGATGCCGACGAACTGGAGTTGCGGCCATTCCTGCTTCAATGCGTCGATCAGCTGGCCACCGAGCAGATCGCCGGATGTCTCGCCGGCAACGATGCCGATTTTCATCAGCGCACGATGCCGCGCGTGGACGCGGCGAGAAAGTCGGCAAAGATCTTCAGTTCGGCATGTTGCACCGCTTCGCCGGCAAGCTGTGCCTTGGCGTCGGCAAAGCTTAGGCCGGATCGATACAGCGTTTTGTAGGCGCGCTTGATATTGGCGATCTGCTCCACCGTGAAGCCGCGCCGTTTGAGGCCTTCCGCATTGACGCCGGCGGCGGCCAGCGGGTTGCCTCCGCAGGTCACATACGGAGGAATATCCATCAGCACCACGCTGGAAACGCCGCACATGACGTGCGCGCCGATTTTCACGAACTGGTGCACGCCCGTGAAGCCGCCCAACGTGGCCCAGTCGCCGACGTGGACATGCCCCGCCAACTGGGTGCAATTGGCGATGGTGGTGTTGCTGCCCACCTGGCAATCGTGCGCGACGTGCACGTAGGCCATCAGCCAGTTGTCGTTGCCGATACGGGTGACGCCCCCGTCCTGCACGGTGCCGCGATTGAAGCTGCAAAATTCGCGGATGGTATTGCGATCGCCGATTTCGAGCCGCGTCGGCTCGCCCGCATATTTCTTGTCCTGGTTGGCTTCGCCCAGCGAAATCGAATGGAAGATGCGATTGTCGCGGCCGATGCGCGTGTGGCCGGTAATGACGCAGTGGTGCCCCACACTGGTGCCGTCGCCGATTTCGACATCGCCATCGATCACCGTATAGGAGCCGACGCCGACGTTGGCGCCCAGGCGGGCGCGCGGATCGATGATGGCAGTCGGGTGAATCGCCGGCATCAGACGATCTTCCGTTCTGTGCAAATCAGTTCGGCCTCGCAAGCCAGTTGGTCGCCCACGCTGGCCTTGACGGCGTACTTGATCAGCCCGCGCCGGTCCATCAGCAACTCGGACTCCAGGATCAGGGTATCGCCCGGCACGATCGGCCGCTTGAAGCGGGCGCCGTCGATGCCGACAAAGAAAAACACCGCGTCGGCGTCGGTGCCGGTGCCCCGCGACTTGAGGGACAACAGGCCCGAGGCCTGCGCCAGCGCCTCGATGATCAGCACGCCCGGCATCACCGGAAAATTCGGGAAATGTCCCTGGAAAAAAGGCTCGTTGATGGTCACGTTCTTCAGGGCCTTGATGCGCTTGCCGGCCTCGAATTCCAGCACACGGTCCACCAGCAGAAATGGGTAGCGATGCGAGAGCAGGCTTTTGATCTCGGCAATGTCCATGATGCTCATGATTTGTTTCCCTTGTTTTTGATGCTCTCCGCCAGCTCGGCCAGGCGCCGGAAATGCGTGGCATTCCTTAGCCACTCGGCGTGCGGCAGCAGCGGTGTTCCGGAAGTATAGGTGCCCGGGCCCGCGATCGACTTGGTCACCAGCGTCATCGCCGAAACGATAACATCGTCGCCGATCTCCAGGTGGCCGATCACACCCGCCTTGCCGCCGATCATGACGCGCTTACCGATCCTGGTGCTGCCGGCGATGCCGACACAACCGGCGATAACGGTATGGTCGCCCACGGCGCAGTTATGGCCGATTTGCACCAGGTTGTCGATCTTGACGTCGTTGCCGATCACGGTATCGTCGATGGCGCCGCGATCGATGGTGGTATTGGCGCCGATTTCGCAATCGTCGCCGATCAGCACGCGTCCCGTCTGTGGAATTTTGATCCAGCCGCCCCCGTTCTCGCCGGCGCCCTTGAAGTCCGGCGCAAAGCCGAAGCCGTCCGCGCCGACTACGGCGCCGGGATGGATGATGCCGCGCCGGCCGATGCGGCAGCGCGCCATGACAGTGACGCGCGGATACAAAACGGTGAACTCACCGATTTCGGCGCCGTCGCCGATCACGCAACCGGCGCCGATGAAAGCACCCTCGCCGATGACGGCGCCACGGCCGATCGAGACGAAGGCGCCGACTGCGGCGCCGGCCGCCACTTGCGCTCCGGCCGCGACGACTGCGCTTTCGTGGATGCCGGGCTCGACAACCGATACCGGCTGGAAGCATTGCGCCACTCGCGCGAAATAGGCATAGGGATTGGCGGCGACAATGCGCGGCCGGTCGGTCGCATCCCGGTCGGCCGGGCCGACGATCACGGCACCTGCCCGGGTTCCGGCGAGCGCGGATCGGTACTTGGGATTGGCGAGAAAGGTGATTTGCCCGCCGGTGGCACCGTCGAGGGTGCCAACGCCGTAGAGCGGCGATGCTACTTCGCCGACCGCCTCACCGCCGAATTGTTTGACGAGGTCGCCGAGTTTCATGGGCTGCAATCCCTGGCTGCGGTCGCCACAGAATGCGCGAACCGCGAGCGCTTATTTGTCGGCAAGCGCCTTGATGACCTTATCGGTGATGTCGATCTTGCCACTGGCGAACACCGCTTCCTGCACGATCAGATCGAATTTTTCCTTTTCGGCGATCTCGTTGATCACCTTGTTGGCCCGTTCCTGCAGGGATACCAGTTCCTCGTTGCGGCGCAGGTTCTGGTCTTCGCGCAATTCGCGCGCCATGCGCTGGAAATCGCGCTGGATCTGTGCAAGCTGCTTGGTCTTGGCGACGCGATCGGCGTCGGTCAGCGTAACGTCTTCTTTTTGCAGGCTGAGCTCCAGGTCGCGGCCCTGCTTTTCCATGCGCGCTACTTCCGCTTCGCGGGGCGCGAATTCTTTTTGCAGCTTGGCCAGCGTGCGCTTGGCGGCTGCCGATTCGCGCAGGATGCGTTCCTGGTTGACGAAGCCGATCTTGATCTCGGCAAAGGCCGGCATCGCGGACAACGCCGCCGCCAACAACATTCCCACTGCCAATTTGCTACGCATAGTTTGCATCCTCACGCCAAACGCCGCGATCAGAATACGCGGCCCAACAGGAACTGAAAGCGCTCGGGCTGATCCCCGTCCTGTTTCTTGAGTGGCTTGGCCAAACTGAACTTGAGGGGGCCGACCGGCGAGAACCAGCTTACCGCAAAGCCGACCGAGGCGCGCAAATCCTCGAAGTAAAATTTCTGGTGCCGGCCGTACTGGTCGGTACCGAACACATTGCCGGCATCGAGGAACATCGACAGGCGCACCGACTTATCGGACTTCACGCCCGGCATCGGAAACAACAATTCGACGTTGCTGACGAAGCGCTGGTTGCCGCCCAGGTACTGGCCGTTGATATCGCGCGGGCCGAGCGAACTTTGCTGGAAGCCACGCACCGAATCGACGCCGCCGGCGTAGAAATTCTTGAAAAACGGCAGCGCTTTGCCGCCGTAGCCATTGGCATAGCCGTATTCGACATTGGCGCCGAGCACCACCGGGCCCCACACCGGAAGGAAATACTGGCCGTGCAGCCGCAGGCTGTAGTACTTGATATCGCCGCCGGGCAAACCGGCCTCGGTGCCGACTTCGGCAAGGTAGCCCCTGGACGGGAAGTAAATGCTGTCGCGGGTATCGCGGGCAAAGCCCAGTGAGCCGCGGATCGTGGTGCTGGTCGCGCCAAACAGGTTGACGAAATCGACGTAACGCTGCGGGCTGGCCGCATCGATCACCAGCTTGGTCTGCTCGACGGCGACGCCAAAATTGAAGCCGTCGTATTCGGTGACCGGCACGCCGAAACGTACCCCCGCACCCGTGGTGCTGGACTGGTAGTCGCCGGTCAGGAGCGAAGCCGTGTTCAGGTCGCGGCGGAATACGTCGATACCGCGCGACACGCCGTCGACCGTCCAGTACGGATCCAGGAACGAGACTTCATAGGCCTGCGCGATACGGCCGCTATTGACGCGAAACGAGAGCTGATTGCCGGTGCCGAAAATATTCGCCTGCGACACCGATGCCGACAGGGTCAGGCGTTCCGCACTCGAATAGCCGACGCCGAATTGCAGGCTGCCGGTATTGCGCTCCTTGACGGTGACGTTAAGGTCGACCTGGTCGTTGCTGCCGGGGACCGGCGGGCTTTCGACGTTGACTTCCTCGAAGTAGAAAGTGCGTTCCAGGCGTTCCTTGGAACGGTTGATCTTCTCGATCGAATACCAGCCCGCCTCGAGCTGGCGGAACTCGCGGCGCACCACCTCGTCGCGGGTACGCGAGTTGCCCTGGATGTTGATGCGGCGCACATAGGTGCGGCGGCCCGGATCGACGAACATGGTGAATACCGCCGTCTTGTTGGCGCGGTCGATTTCAGGAACCGGATTGATATTGGCGAACGAGTAACCGTCGTTGCCCATGCGGTCGGTGATACGCTTGACCGAATCGACGATCTTTTGTCGCGAGAAAGTTTCGTTCGGCTTGAACAACAGCAAGGACCGCATCTCTTCTTCGGGAATCTTCAGATCGCCGGCAAACTTGATGTCGGAAACCTTGTAGACGGGTCCTTCGGTGATCGTGATGGTGATGTAGATCTTTTGCTTGTCCGGGGTGATCGAGACCTGGGTAGAGTCGACGCTGAATTCTAGATAGCCGCGATTCAGGTAGTACGACTTCAGCTTTTCCAGGTCGCCGGAAAGCTTTTGTTTCGAGTACTGGTCTTCCTTGGTGAAAAAGGAGAACCAGCCGCCGGTGGAAAGCTCGAATTCCTTCAACAGCGTCGATTCGGAAAACGCCTGCGCGCCGATGATATTGATATCGACGATCTTCGACGATTCGCCCTCGTCGATGGTGAACACCAGCGAAATGCGATTTCGCTCCAGCGGCGTCACTGTGGTCGTCACCTTGGCGGAGTAAAAGCCGCGGCTGGTGTACTGGCGCTTGATTTCCTTCTCGGCGCGATCGAGCACCGAGCGGTCGAAGATCTTCGCCTCCGAAATGCCGGCGGTCTTGAGGCCGTCTTTCAGGTTGTCCTTGGTGAACTCCTTGGCGCCGTTGATTTCGATCTGCGCGATGGCGGGCCGCTCGGCGACCAGCACCACCAGCACATCGTTTTCCACTTCCAGGCGCACGTCGCTGTAAAAGCCGGTCGCATAGAGCGCCTTGATGGAAGCAGCCGCCTTGTCGTCGTCCATGCGGTCGCCGACCTTGACGGGGAGGTAGCCGAATACCGTGCCGGCATCCGTGCGCTGTACCCCCTCGACGCGGATGTCGCGAATCTGGAAAGGCTGGATGGCGAAGGCGGCGGCGGAGACCAGCGAACCGAGCAATGCCGCGAGAAGTCGTGACGGGATACGAGGTAAATGCATCAAATTTCTTGTCAGCCCAAAACCAGGCGATGAATGTCGTTGTAAAAGGCGAAGGCGGTCAAACCCAGCAACAGTGTCAGGCCAACCTGCTGGCCTATTTCCATCGCCCTTTCGGACACTGGACTGCCCTTGATAACCTCGGCGATATGATACATCAACTGGCCCCCATCCAAGACTGGCACAGGTAGCAAATTAAGCACCCCCAGACTGATGCTGATCAGGGCCAAAAAGTTCAAAAACTGCACCCATCCCAGTTGCGCGGACTGGCCGGCGTACTGGGCAATGCTGACCGGGCCGGACAGGTTTTTCACGGAAATATCCCCCATCAGCATGCGGCCCATCATCCGCAGGCTGAACCAGGACATGTCGTACACCTTGCCCCAGGCGCGCGAAATCGCTTCCAGCGGCCCGTAGCGGATGACCACGTGCATCAACGGGCTGGGTGGCTGTGGCGCGGGTCCGCGAACGCCGAGGCGGCCGACGACCTTTCCCTCTTGTTCCACGCGTTCCGGCGTGATGGCAACCTCGAGATTCTGCCCCCGTCGCTCCACCAGCATCGTCAACGCCTTGCCGGGTCGCGCCGCCGTGACTTTCATCAGCCCTGCCCAGCCGGTCACCTTGATGCCATCGATGGCGAGCACGCGATCGCCGTCTTGAAGGCCGGCCCGCTCTGCGGGTGTGCCATGAACGACTTCCTGAATCACCGCCGAAGGCGGGCGATAGGGCGTCAGGTCCAGCCTGCCGAGGATATCGCGGTCGAGGTCGTCCTTGGAAACGCCGGAAAGATCCAGGCGCCGCACCTCGTGTCGGCCGGCAACGGTCTCGACCTCGATCTCCACGGTCTCGTGAGCGGCGGCGTGTCCGATCAGTGCAAGCCTGGCCTCGCCCCAGGTACGCACCGGATTCCCGTCGATTTTCGCAAGCAGGTCGAGTTCTTCGAAGCCCGCCTGGGAGGCCAGGCTACCCGGCATCGGCTCCGCGACCAAGGGCTTGATGTCCGGCACGCCGCTTACGAACAACACCCAATAAAAGAGTGCGGCGAGGATGAAGTTGGCGATCGGCCCTGCGGCGACGATGGCAGAACGCTGCCAGACCGTCTTGCGATTGAAGGATCGTGCCTCGTCGCCCGCCACTTGAGACCCGTCGCGTTCGTCCGCCATCTTGACGTAGCCGCCCAAGGGAAACGAGGCAATCACCCACTCGGTCGTATCGGGTCCGTATCGGCGCAACCATACGGGCCGGCCGAAGCCCACCGAGAAACGCAATATATGCACATCGCAAAGCCTTGCCACCCAGTAATGGCCCAGTTCGTGGATCGTCACCAGGATGCCGATCGCGACCAGGAAGGAAAGTAATGCAATCAGAACGGTCATGGCATCGGCTTCGTCGAATCAGTCGCCGGCGCGGCGCGATCGTGATCTCGCCCGGGAACGGGTGTCCCGCAACTCCATGCGGGCTGCCTGGTCGGCAGCGAGGATTTGCTCCAGCCTGAGCGGCGCGGCGCCATCGGTCACATTCATTTTTGCCAACACTTCCTCGATCAACTCGGGAATCTCGGTAAACGCAAATTCCCCGCACAAGAACCCTTCGACAGCAACTTCGTTGGCAGCGTTCAATATGGCCGGCGCTGTGCCGCCCCGACGCAACGCTTCGTAGGCGAGCCGAACACACGGAAATCGCGTGAAATCGAGCGCCTGGAACTCGAGCTTGCCGGCCTTGGCGAGATCGAGCGGCGATACACCTGCCTCGATCCGGTCCGGATAGCCGAGGCCATAGGCGATCGGCGTGCGCATGTCCGGATTGCCCAGTTGCGCGATCACCGAGCCGTCGATGTATTCGACCATAGAGTGCACGATGCTTTGCGGATGAATCACCACCTTGATCTGTTCGGCGCTCGCGTCGAACAGCCAGTGCGCTTCGATCACCTCCAAGCCCTTGTTCATCATGGTGGCGGAATCGACCGATATTTTGCGGCCCATCACCCAGTTGGGGTGGGCGCAGGCTTCGTCCGGCGTCACACCGGCCAGGCTTTCCGGCGAACGATTGCGAAACGGCCCGCCCGAGGCTGTCAGGATGATTTTGCGCACACCGGCCGCCGCCAAGCCGTTGCTGCGTGCCGGCGGCAGGGACTGGAAGATGGCGTTATGCTCGCTGTCGATCGGCAACAGGGTAGCGCCACCCTCGCGCACCGCCTCCATGAAAAGATGGCCCGCCATCACCAGGGCCTCCTTGTTGGCGAGCAGCACCGTCTTGCCGGCGCGTGCGGCGGCCAGCGACGAAGGCAATCCGGCTGCGCCGACGATGGCCGCCATCACGACTTCGGTTTCCGTATTGCCGGCGATCGACTCGAGCGCGCCTGGCCCGCTTAGCACTTCGGTATCGACGCCGGCGGCGCGGAGGCGATCGCGCAATTGCGAGGCGGCGCGTTCGTCGGCCATGGCGGCGAAACGAGGCCGGAAGGTTTGACATTGTGCGGCGAGCGCGTCGACCTTGGTGGCGGCCGACAAAGCGAATGCGCGAAACCGGTGCGGGTGACGCGCAATTACGTCGAGCGTATTGACGCCGATCGAGCCGGTCGAGCCGAGGATGGTCACGTTTCTCATACTTCCTTCACCAGCAGCAGGAGATACAAGGACGCCAGCGGCAGAGTGGCAGTGAGCGCATCGATGCGATCCAGCACACCCCCGTGACCAGGCAGCAGGTTGGACGAATCCTTCATGCCGGCGCCGCGTTTCATCCAGGATTCGAACAGGTCGCCCATCACCGAATCCAGCGCCAGAACACTGCCAGCAGGCCCATGCCCTGGCCTTGCAGCAGATCGAGGCCTACCCCGCCGGGCAGTTGCGCGGCCAGCCAACGCCACAGGAAAAAATAGACCGCCACCGCACACAAGCCGCCGATGACGCCTTCCACCGTTTTGCCCGGGCTGATGGCGGGGGCCAGCTTGTGCCGGCCGAAGCGTTTGCCGGCGAAATACGCGGCGATATCGGCAACCCAGACAATCACCGCAAACGTAAGCAACACCCACGGGCCGACATCGCGCAGGAACAGCAAGGCAATCCAGGTGGGAATGATGACCGCGAGACCGGTCAGCACCATCAGGTTGGAAGAGCGTACTCGCCATTCCGAAAACAGCCAGCACGGCACCGCGACCATCCAGAAAGCCGCCGCGACCAGCAGCACCGTCAGGGTAATCGAGCCGAACGCCGCACCGGCGTAGCCAAGGTAGGCCGCCGCCGACCATGCCGCCAGCATTGTCGCCAGCACGTAAAAGAACGCTCTGTAACCGGGGGAGAATTGGCTCAGGCGAGTCCACTCCCAGGTGGCTGCCGCCATTACGGTCGCCGCAAACAGCGCCCACGCCCAGCGCGGAAAAAAGAACAGCGCAAGCAACACGATCGGCAAGATCACCAGCGCCGTGATGATGCGAGTTTTCAACATGGGGAGCAAGTCGGGACGGGAACGTTCAGCCGGTGTTGGCCGCTTCCAGCGAGGTTTGCAACTGCTCGCTGGTTCGACCAAAACGGCGTTCGCGCGCACGGTACGATTCGATCGCTTTCAACAGGCTGTTGCGATTGAAATCGGGCCACAATTCGTCGGTGAAATACAATTCCGTATACGCCAGCTGCCACAGCAGAAAATTACTCACGCGTTGCTCGCCGCCGGTGCGAATGAACAGATCCGGCTCCGGTGCATAGCTCATCGCCAGATGGGGCGCCAGTTCCGCCTCGGTGATATCTGCGCAACCCGCCGCTCCTGCCGCACGCAGTCCACGCTGGCGGGCTTGGTAGGCGCGATTGGCCGCCTGCAGTATGTCCCAGCGCCCGCCGTAGTTGGCGGCGACGGTGAGGGTGAGCTTGGCATTGTCGCGGGTTAGTTCCTCGCCTTTGGCAATCAGCTCGCGAATCGGCGTATCGAACGCCGCAAGATCGCCCACCACCTTGAAACGAATTTCGTTGGCGTGCAGTTTGGCCACTTCCTGCTCGAGCGCACGCAGGAACAATTGCATCAGTACGGAAACTTCATCGGCAGGTCGCCGCCAATTCTCGCTTGAGAAAGCGAACAGGGTCAGGTATTCGACGCCAAGGTCTCCGCAAGTGCGTACCGTTTCCCGTACTGATTCCACGCCGCGCTTGTGGCCCGCCACGCGCGGCATGTAACGCTGGCGCGCCCAACGGCCATTGCCGTCCATGATGATGGCAATGTGGCGCGGCACGGCGCCGACCTCGGGGATGGTCAGGGTGGAACTGCCGTATGCGGTTGCGTCTGCCATGGCGAGCTCAGATCGAGAGCAGGTCTTTCTCTTTTTCGGCGACGGCCTTGTCGACCTCCAGCACGTACTTGTCGGTCATTTTCTGCACATCGTCCTGCGCGCGTTTTTCCTCGTCCTCGGGAAGCTCGTGCTTTTTCAGCGCGTCCTTGAGGTGGGTGTTGGCATCGCGGCGAATGTTGCGGATCGCCACCTTGGCGTTCTCGCCTTCGTGCTTCACGACCTTGGTCAGTTCCTTGCGGCGGTCCTCGGTCAGTGGCGGCATCGGCACGCGCACGGTTTCGCCGGCCGACGAGGGATTGAGGCCCAGGTCGGAATCGCGGATGGCTTTTTCGATGGTCGGCGCCAGCTTCTTTTCGAACGGCTGGACGGTGATGGTGCGGGCGTCGGACAGCGAAATATTCGCCACCTGTTTCAGCGGCATCATCTGGCCGTAATAGTCGATGTGGATGTGGTCGAGCAGCCCGGCGTGAGCGCGGCCGGTGCGCACCTTGGCCAGATCGGCCTTCAGCGCCTCTATGCTCTTTTGCATCTTTTGCTCGGATTGCTTTTTCAGGTCGGCGACATTCATGTTCTCATTCTCCGCAGTTCGCGTCCTGCCATTGTAGCCGGGTGTCCGATGCCCGTGGCTCAGGCGTGTACCAGCGTGCCTTCGTCCTCGCCCATCA
>Ga0302321_100000728_pt1 | contig 28595 bp, 18 predicted proteins | sample Fen_T0_1_FD_202505 | JGI IMG/M metagenome (GOLD analysis project Ga0302321, IMG submission 202505) | Peat permafrost microbial communities from Stordalen Mire near Abisko, Sweden - Fen_T0_1 | ecosystem: Environmental > Terrestrial > Soil > Wetlands > Permafrost | place: Sweden: Abisko... | reverse complement strand
GGAAGCGCTGGCAGAATCGGAAAGTGAGATCGTAGATGACTTCGGCTTTTTGGAAGGAGAGCAGTTCGCGATAGTTGCCGTGGGGTGGGATGAAAGCGGGAGGGGTATGGCCTGGCATGTATAGGACTTACGGGTTGTACGGGACCTATTGAAGGGCCTTGAGGACCTGATTTCGGGTCGTCGCTGGAAGTGCGGCCGAGCGCCCACCGGCGATCAACCCACCCACGCTCGCGCGTTGTAGAATAGCTTCATCCAGGGGCTGTCTTCCGGCCATTCTTTCGGAGCCCAGCTCATGCACGCGCTGCGGTGCACGCGCTCCGGATGCGGCATCAAGATCGTGACGCGGCCGGTGGTGGTCGTGAGGGCGGTCATCCCAAGCGGTGAACCGTTCGGATTCAGCGGGTATTGCTCGGTGATTTCGTGGCGGTTATTTACGAACCGGCCGGCGACGAGGCCCGAATCGCTAAAGATCTGGGCTGAGTGGGCATCCTTGAATTCCGTGAAACCCTCGCCGTGGGCCACCGCGATCGGAATCACGGAGCCTTCCATGCCCTTAAAGAACAAGCTCGGGCTCTTTTCGATCTTTACGGAGACGTAGCGGCCCTCGTAGCGCTCGGATTGGTTCTGTACGAAGCGCGGCCACAGGTCGGCGCCAGGGATGATCGATTTTAGGTTGCTCATCATCTGGCAGCCATTGCAGACGCCGAGGGCGAAGGCGTCCTCGCGGGCGAAGAACGCCTTGAATTCGGCGCGGGCGTTCGCGTGGAAGAGCACGCTCTTGGCCCAACCCTCGCCGGCGCCGAGCACGTCGCCGTAGCTGAATCCGCCGCAAGCCACGAGGCCGCGGAAATCCTTCAGGGTCACGCGCCCGCTGAGAAGGTCGGTCATGTGCACGTCGACCGCCCGGAACCCGGCCCGAGTGAACGCGGCGGCCATTTCGACTTCGCCGTTGACTCCCTGCTCACGGAGGATGGCCACGGACGGGCGATTTTTGCCCGCGGAATTCACGGAAGGCGAAGCAGCCGATTTATTCTCTATGCGTTCCGTGGGTTCGGTGGGCGTGGCTCCTAGATCAAAAGTGATCACCGGAGAAATCCCCGGATCGGATCGATCCAGCTTCAGCTGGTATTCGGATTCGGCGCAGTCGGGGTTGTCGCGCAGCGCCGCGATGCGGCGAGTGACGTCAGACCAAATGGCGCGGAGCGCCGTCAAATTTTCGTTGTAGATGACCTTGCCCGATTGTTTCACGCGCAGAGCATAGTGGGTGTTTAGCGTGCCGATGCGCGAGACACACGCTTTGAGTCCGTGCTGGCGAAGGGTAAGCCAGACGTCGTCGAAATCTTCCTCACGAACCTGGATAACCGCGCCGAGTTCCTCGTTGAAGAGCGCGGCAAACGGGTCGTGCAGGTGCGGAATTTCCAGGTCGACGCCAACATGCCCGGCGAAGGCCATCTCGACGACGGTCGCGAGCAGTCCGCCGTCGGAACGATCGTGGTAGGCGAGGAGTTTCTTCTCGCGACCGAACTGCTGGATGGCGTTCCAGAAATTCTTAAGATCGGCCGGTTGGTCGACGTCGGGTGGCGCCTCGCCGGTCTGGGAGACCACTTGCGCGAGGATTGAGCCGCCGAGACGGTTCTTCGACCGCCCCAGATCGATCAGGAGCAGCACCGTGTCTCCGATGGTGGAAGTATGGGTCGCGGTCGGCGAGTTGCTTGCCGTTTCGTCGGCTGACGGCGCGTCGGGATCGAACTGGAGCTGCGGAGTAAGGCTCAGCCGAATGTCGGTGACGGCGGCGAAGGCGGAGATGATGAGCGAGGTTGGGGCAGTGACGCGTTTGCCTTCGCCGGTGTCGCGGTCCTTCCACGCGGTGCTCATGCTCATTGAGTCCTTGCCGACGGGAATCGTGATGCCGAGGGCGGGGCACAGATCGAGGCCGACGGCCTTCACGGCGGCGTAGAGATCAGCGCCGTCGCCGGCGATCGCGGGTGCGGCCATCCAGTTCGCGGAAAGATTTACTTTGCCGAGGTCGCCGATCTGGGCGGCGGCGAGATTCGTCAGGGCTTCGCCCACGGCGAGGCGGGCGGAGGCGGCCGCGCTGTTGACTGCGACGGGCGTGCGCTCGCCCATGGCCATGGCCTCGCCGGTGTATACGTCGAAACTGGCGGCGGTCACGGCGCAGTCGGCGACAGGCACCTGCCAAGGGCCGACCATCTGGTCGCGGCAGATCAGGCCGCCCAGGGTGCGGTCGCCGATCGAGATAAGGAAGGTCTTGTCGGCGACCGTCGGATGGGCGAGAACGCGGCGGACGGCTTCGACGAGGGACAAATCGCCCAGAAACAAGGGAACGAATGGTCGGACGAGCGTCGAGTCCGAGCGCGCCATGCGCGGGGGTTTCCCGAGGAGAACGTCGAGGGGCAGGTCGATCGGCGTGTTTTTGAAATGAGCGTCCTCGAGGACGAGCTGCTTCTTCTCGGTGGCCTCGCCGACCACGGCAAACGGGCAGCGCTCGCGTTCGCACAGCGCGCGGAACGTCGCGAGGCGGGCGGCAGGGACGGCCATGACGTAGCGTTCCTGGGATTCGTTGCACCAGATCTCGAGCGGGGACATGCCCGGTTCGTCGTTGGGCACGGCGCGGAGCTGGAAGCGGCCGCCGCGACCGCCGTCGTTGACGAGTTCCGGCAAGGCATTGGAGATGCCGCCGGCGCCGACGTCGTGGATGAAGGAAATCGGGTTTTCGTCGCCGAGTGCCCAGCACCGGTCGATGACCTCCTGGCAGCGGCGTTCCATTTCGGCGTTGTCGCGTTGGACGCTGGCGAAATCGAGATCTTCGTTGCCCGAGCCGCTGGCCATCGAGCTGGCGGCGCCGCCGCCGAGACCGATCAACATGGCGGGTCCGCCGAGGACGATCAGTTGATCCCCGGGGTTGATGGCGCCTTTCTTGATGTGGTCGGCCCGGATGTTGCCCAGGCCGCCCGCGAGCATGATCGGCTTGTGGTAGCCGCGAAGTTCGGTGGCGGCAGGGCCGTTAGGGGCAACGGCCCCTACCGCGGACGGGACTTCCGCCTCGTAGGTGCGGAAATAGCCGTTGATGGCGGGGCGGCCGAATTCGTTATTGAAGGCGGCGCCGCCGAGCGGGCCCTCGATCATAATGTCGAGGGCGGAGACAATGCGGCCCGGTTTGCCGTGGTCCTTTTCCCACGGCTGGATCGCGCCCGGGATGCGCAGATTGGAAACGCTGAAGCCGGTGAGCCCCGCCTTCGGTTTTGAGCCGCGTCCGGTTGCGCCCTCGTCGCGGATCTCGCCGCCCGAGCCGGTGGCTGCGCCGGGGAAGGGCGAGATGGCGGTCGGGTGGTTGTGCGTTTCGACTTTGCAGAGAATATGGATGTCTTCCTGGTGCGCGGCGTATTCGTTGGTCCGGGGGTCGGCGTAGAAGCGGCCGCCGGGCGTGCCGGTGAGGACGGCGGCGTTGTCCTTGTAGGCGGACAGGATGCCGGTCGAATGCAGCTGATAGGTGTTCTTGATCATCTGGAATAGCGACTTGTCCTGCGGCTGGCCGTCGATGTCCCAGGTGGCGTTGAAAATCTTGTGGCGACAGTGCTCGGAGTTGGCCTGCGCAAACATCATCAGCTCGATGTCGTTGGGGTCGCGTCCGAGCGTGGTGAAGGCGTTGACGAGGTAGTCGATCTCGTCTTCCGCCAGGGCGAGTCCGAGGTCGACGTTGGCCGCGACGAGCGCGGCGCGGCCGGCGGCGAGGACCGGGACGCTGTTCATGGGGCGCGGCGCCTCGTGGCGGAACAAGGCGGCGCAAGCCGGGAGGTCGCCGAGCACGACCTGGGTCATGCGGTCGTGAAGCTTGGAACGCAGGGTCTGGAGCTGGCGGGAATCAAACGGCGAGAACGGAAACCGCGTGCCCGGGCCGTTGTCCTCGCCTTCGATGGAGTAGGCGATGACGCGCTCGATGCGTTTGATGCGCGTGAGGCCGCAAATGTGGGCGATATCGGTGGCCTTGGAGGACCAGGGGGAGATGGTTCCGGGGCGGGGGGCGACGATCTGGACCACGCCGGCGACCTCTGCGGCTTCGCGTTTGGGACCGTAGGTCAGGAGTTGATCTAGAATCGCCCGATCGGCGGGGGAAAGTTCGGAGGAATTTCCGTCAGCCCCCGCCAGATCGGGACCGATCAGGTCAATGACATGAACGAATTGAGCGCTGACCGCGCGGGCGGGGATGCCGGCCGCGACAAGATCCTGCAGAAGTTTCTGGAGCCGGAAGGAAGAGAGGGCTGGTGAGCCGCGGAGGATCAGCATGGTGAGAAGGGAGGATGTTCACAAAATCACCCGTCCGGTCAAGTGGGCGCGAAGCAGAGCCCCGGGAATTGGCCGGGAATGACACAGATTGGGTCCGGCCGTGGTGTCGATCGCCTCGCAAGATCGCGTAAAGCCCGACTAGAGCGGTTGGGCCCGAGTCGAAGAAGAAGCGGGCCCCGCCGGAATCCATTCGACGTTTCAAAGTGAATCGGATTTGGTTCGCCCATCCCGTGAAGAGTGTTGCATCTGTCGCGCTGGGATTAATCGGCCGGCTCCTCCGGCGGACCGAAATTGCGTCGCCACTATTGCCGGCCCGGTCCAGGGCGACACGGTCAAAGGTTGCGGATTCGGCGCCCCTTCGCCACATTTTGCTGGCGGGGGCACTCGTCGGATTTGCGGCTTTGGGACGAACCGCGCAAATTCCGGCAGAGCCCGAGCCTCTGCGAAACGTAATTACTTTTACCCTCCATGTGGCCGGCGAGGGCAGTGATCCAAGGGTTGCGCCCACGGTCGAGGATCCGGTGCAGGATTGGAAATACGAGCGCACCATCGACGGCTGGTTCGAGGTCGAGGTCGCGCACCGAACGGCGGGGACGGGTCCTGGTGCCCGCGAACTGGTCGAATTTACCCGAAAACGTGGCGGCCGGCATCAAATCATTGGAATCGTCTCGGACTGGGCCAAGAACTTTGAGCGCCGGATGGGCGTTGATGCGGCGGCGGGCAATCATGCCGACTACACGGCGAGCGAGAGTGCCGATTGGTGCGGGGCCGTCGAACCGCCGGAATCGCTTTTACTCACTTTGGATGCGACTAAACAGACGTGGGTGGAGATGTTCGAGCCGCAGCCTTGGATGGGAAATTACCGTTGGAAAATGGATTTTCGGGCGGAGGCCAAATTCGAACCTTCTGCGCCGGGCACTTTCGGCCGACCATGGACCTTTCTCGCGGATGATCCTTCCCAGCGATCGGCCGGGGAGGGTAAACAAATCAATGTCCGATACTATCCCGGTGACCGGGATTACGTAGCGTCTCTTCCCGGATCGGTGAAACATGATGTGCCGGCGAAATTCGACGAGGACGCCATTACCGGCCGGGTTGAATTTGATGTGCCCCGGCCCGACGGGGCCGTGGGTACTTGGAAGAAAATGCATTATACCTTGGATTGGTCGGCGCGAACAGACGTGGCGGAAGTCAGGGCGCTGCTCCACCTCACTTCGATCTGGAAAACGCCCCTGGTGCGCGAGCCATTCATTTCCGATCTGGACATCGTGTTCCCGGCCATGGATGCGGCCAGCGAACCGTCGACCTTCCCGATGCCTGTAAACAGGCGACGCTCCGCTCACTTCGACTCTTTTCGATCGTCGCGGGTACATTCCAATTCATGAAAAACATGGTCCGGCAGGCCGTGGGTTGGTCAGTGGCCCTGGTCCTCGGGGTTTCGTTTTGCCGTGGCCAAGAAAATACCGAGGCCGACGCCGAGCAGCCGAAAGCCCCGAAGCACCACCTCACTTTTCAGGTCAGTTATTTTGGCAGCGCCGAACGCGCGGGGCACGATGCATACGAGAAGAGTCAGACGAACATTGACGTGAATGATCGCTTCAATGGCACAATAGAAGTTCGGCCCAGCGAGGAGTACGATCTTCCCACCGGCCAGACGGCAGAGACGCAGCTGGCAAAATTGCAGGCCCTGCAGGCGGCGGTCCTGGCGGGTGACAAGAAGAAGCTGGAAGCCGCCACCCCACCGCTGGTCATCAGCTGGTTTCCACATGGCGATAATGTCTCCATCACCGGCACGATTTCCGAAACCAAGACCTCGATTGCATCCCAGACTGAGCACGGGGAAACCCGGGCCAGCAGCGATTACGCCACTGAAAACTACTCGGGGCAGAAAATTTTCGGGGGCAGCTTGGTCAATGCCTTCGTGAAGATTTATCCGGAGGAACAGCGCTACGATATTCAGTTCACGCTCATGCCCGACATGGCCTCGACGTGGGAGGCGGTGCACCAGACACTGACCAGCGAGCATCGGGAGGAGGGGCACGACACCCATAGTTCGTCCGAAGCCAAGGTTCCGTTGGACATGGGGCCGGGCCAGATGGGGCTCGGTTACAGCAATTATCAGATCGTGGCTGAGGCGAAAGGTCTGCCCCTCGCGGGCGAGGCGACTGAGCTGATCGGTCACACCCGCATCCCGGTGCCGAAACCGGCGGGTTGGGATGGCGCCTGGAACATCGCGCTCGAGGTCTCCTGGCAGATCGACGTAAAACTTCCTCCGGTGGAGTTGGAGGTGCGATGCCCGGGCTATGAGAAGTGGCGGCCGACCGCGACCAAGGACAGCGCCGTGCCCGGCCGCGGTCGCGCCTATGGACCGGGGCTCAATTTCGCGGCAGAACTGCGCCGGACAGATGGCAGAAAGAATGGGCCGCTCCCGAAAATCGCTTCGTTGGAGTGGCGGCTTTCCGGAACTTCGCGTGAACCCGGGATTGCGATAAATTTCCCCTATAAGAGCGACGACCGGCGGCCGGACATGGAGATTGTGGCGGCGGACCTGACCCCGCCGGAGGACGAGACGGCCCAGGCGGTGGTGTTGCACACGCCGACCGGGCGCGTGCACGAGGCCACCGTGTTTCCCTATGATTGGGGCGGTTGGACGACGCTGCGCGTGACTGCAAGATTAGTCGATGGGCGGCTGATCGAAGGGATTCTCCGGGGTGGCGCTCACGGAAATGAGCTCAAATCCATCCGCGTACCGGCCACCACACCGGGCAGCAAGATCGCTTGGAGTTGGCTGCGCGAATTTTGTCCTCATTGGAAAAGCGACGCCGATGACGAGGACAAGATTCCTGCGGGCAAACCGGGGGTGGATGGTGACGGCTACTCAGTCTATGAGGAATATCGCGGATTCTACGGAGCGTTTGGAGACCATGAGTCGACCGATCCAAAGAAAAAGGATCTTTTCGTCTGCGTGAACCGGTTTCCCCATCTGCAGAAGGGTTTGGTTTGGTTTTTTCTTATCAGCGGCTTGGAGCCTCGTTTTTTACGAAATGAGGAACTCCCGCGCGCGGGAGCGAATGAACGGGTCGTGAACTGCAATGTGGACGCCGGACCGACCTGCGGCCCGCAAACGGCCCTCTATGTGATTGAGACGATGGCCTTCAACACCTGGAACACCCCGATCCCTTCGGGCGCACGCCCGCGTTCCGTTCCGGCTATCGATGTGAAGGACGACTTTCGCTCCTTTCTCATTTCGAAAGGGCTGAAATATTCGGCCATCTTTGCGGATGAGGGTCAAAAGGCCCGGGATTCCACCGTGGTTCGAACTCTGTTCCAAGCGGTCGGCGTCGATCGCCCTGGCCGCCCCGGGGGAATAGCGAAGTTGGACTTTGTGACGGCTCCCCAAGATTCAAAGTGGAAACCCCATTTCCTGCTCAATGGCCAGCCGGTCATCATTGAAACGGAAGCCGGCCGGGATCTGGCCGCGGATACCAGCAACAATCTCGTCCGCGCCAACTCGAATCTTCCCCCGGGAGCCACGCCCATCACATTTTCCGCCCACTCGGTGGTGGTTGGCACGCCGGGCAGTGCGCATTCCGGACCAGAAGAGTGCGTGATGCGCGATTGGTTCGCCGATCTTTATCAGACCCATTACGCAAGAGACGGCGTCAAGATCTACAAATATACTCTCGGAACCGAGCAACCCGGTAGAGTACTTGGCACTACCCGCAAGGGCACGGGAGTAAATGACGAGAACCGGCCGCAAGGTTCCCGATATGGGGACAGCAACGTCGAGGCGCCCGCCAACAAGCAACTGGTCGTGAAGGACCAGGCGCCATGAACGTCGTCCGCCATTTCTTCAGATTGGTCTTCGCCGTCTCAAGCGTCGGGCTTTGGGCGCAAGACCCGGTCCTCCAACTTGAGCGCCGCGACTCGGGCGTGGGTATCACCTGGACCGGGCGCACGACGCTCGCGTTCAGGGTGACCTTGTTTCCGCCTGTGAAGCGAGAGGAAGGCGACGACGCGGACTTTGTGATCGATCCACCGGGAGGATGGCGCAGCGCGGTCCGCCTGGTGGTCACCGACGCCGCCGGCAAACCAGTGGACTGGCCATTTGAAAACAGGGGCGGAACGATTGATCATCCGCTGAGCCTCCATCGTCTGGGGACCGCTTCAGTCTCGTTCTTGATGGCGCCAAAATCAAACGGAGTCGATTTTCCGGTCGGCCGCTATCAGGTGCGCGCTCGACTTGCGTCGACTACCGGCAAGTGGCGCGGCAGCGTTGATTCTCCGCCTGTGATGGTTGAATTCGTGGGCCGCGCCCGACCCGAACTTGAAGTGATTGGGTTGGACGAAGGGCCGCTGTTTCGAGGCTGGCCGATGCTGGTCGGCGCCAAGGTGACCGCGTCCAAAGGAATCGACGGGGGCCTCACGCTGCCGACGGCGCAAAAGGATTGGGCGGAGTCAATCGACCTGCTGCTGGTCGATCGAGCCGGATCACCCGTGACGTTGGCGATCGACCGGCTCCCGATGGTCGCCGCCGAGCTCGGCCAATCGCAATTGAACGCGGGCGATAGCCGAACAATCTGGTTTCGCTTGCCCGCGGAAGCGACCCGCTCGCTCGGCGAGGGTCCGTATCGTTGGACGGCGAAATTTACGCTCCCGGCCTCGCCAGTCGCCGCCGATCAGTGGTCGGGCAGTGTCACCGCGATGACGGCCCCGATTCCGGCCATGGCTCCGCCGACGTCCTTGTCGGCTGAATATGCCCGGCGGCTCACGTTCGCCCAGACCGAGGACGCCCTCGTCGAGGCGCAATTGCTCCGCGCAGTTGCTGAAGGCGGCACGACGAACGCCCGGATCGCGGCGGCCCAACGAGCCGCCGTGCCGCTGGAGCGCGCCGAGCATTTGGCCCTTCAATGGCACCAGTCGAATCCCGGCGATCCGAGCGGGGCGGTCCTGGTGGCGAACGTGATGGTGGCCCAGGAAGACAAATTCCGGGCCGTCGCCTACGTTCGCCGGGCGATCGAGGCGGACCTGCGCCAGCAGTCGCTGGACGGCGCGGCGGAGACCGAGCCAGCACTTCCGCTGCGCGTGATGGAGGTCGGGTTTGAAGCCATGGCCGACGAACCCGATGCCGAGGTTTCCCCGGCGTTGCACGCTGCGCTGCAACAGATTCGCGCCGCCAATCCGCCGCTGCCACCTAGCGCCCCGTTGCCGCCGGCAATCGCGGTCTCGCCGACTGCCCCGCCGGCCGTACCCGCACCACCTCCGTCGGCGCCGCTCCCTCCCTCTGCGGAAGTCGTTAACTCGCCGCCCGGGCGGGTGGTCGGATCCCCGCCGGCGACGGAAGTTTCGCTTGGGCAGATTGTGGCTGCGAGTTCGCTGGGCGACCCGAGCATCCTGGCTGACGCCTCCGGCCAATGGGCCGAGAGCGCCACCGCGGGCACAAAATATGGCAAAACGCAGTACGCGCCCGCGCAGGCCACGGGTGCGCCCAATTGCATGGTGGCCGGCAACAGTCCCGATGCCTGGTGTCCGGAAAACAAGAATGTAGGAACGGATTGGCTCGAGGTTTCCTTTGCCAAGGCCGTCCGTGCGACCGAAGTGCGCGTGCGGCAGAATGACGCGGTCGGAGCGATCACTAAAATCGAAGCGATCAGTCCGGACGGCACGTCGCACGTATGGTGGCAGGGCGTGGATCCCTACACCCCGGCGCGGGTTCGGGAAATCGTCTGGTTTGCCGTGCACGTACCCAAGACCGACTACCTTGTGGTCAGGGTGAAAATCACCCTAAATCTCGCGACGGTCCTGGGCTGGAAGGAAATTGACGCAGTGCAATTGGTCGGCACGGCGGAGTGACCCCGCGGCCCGCGCGGGGTGCAGGAGATGGTGGGCCCGCGGAATCGCGCGAACGTCACGAAAAAGGGAAGAAAGCGCGAAGAGGTTTTGCGATCCACTCCGGAGCGAGGTTGAGAGTTGGTGACGCTGGTCACCTGGCCTCCCGTTTGTTTCCGGGCCTTTCCCGCCATGTCGGACGGGTGATCGGGGGGTGACACGGCCTGTTGGGATAGGATCGGGTTGGCCCGGCCCATGGGGTGCTGCCTTCGGATCTTTCGGTGCGATTCGAGAGCGTCACCGGTCTTTATTTCGTATGCCGGAGAAAGCCGTTGACCATTGGCACGCGGTGCCCGAAATCTCCGCCTTTTAATGAGCGAATTTATCTCCCACGAATGCGGTATCGCCCTGGTTCGGTTGAAAAAACCGCTGGCCTACTACCAGGAGAAGTACGGCACGGCTTTGTGGGGCTTCTATCAGCTGTTTCTGCTCATGGAGAAGCAGCACAATCGCGGCCAGGACGGCGCGGGGGTGGCCTGCGTCAAATTCGATATCCCGCCGGGGGACCCGTACATGTTCCGCGAGCGCAACGTTGAGACCAACCCGCTCGACAAGATTTTCCAGGCCCTGCTGGCCCGGTACACGACTTTGGTCGGCGAGGGCACGATCCACCCGGAGTTTCCCGAAACCGTAAAGAAGAACTTCGATTTTTGCGGCGAACTGTACTTGGGACACCTGCGCTATGGTACCTCGGGCGGATATAATCTCAGCGCCTGCCACCCGTTTTTTCGCCGGAGTTCGTGGCCGACGCGCAATCTCATGCTGGCGGGAAATTTCAACCTGACGAACACGGGGGAATTGAACGACAGCCTGATTGCCATCGGGCAGCACCCGATATTTGCCACCGACACCCAGGCCATTCTCGAGCGCATCGGCTTCTGTCTCGACGACGAACACGAGCAGATCTACCGGGGCCTGCGCAGCGAAGGGCTGCCCGGCGCCGAAATTTCCCGGCGGATCAACGAAGAGGTCGATCCCGGCCGCGTGCTGCGCAATGCCGCGACCAATTGGGACGGCGGGTATTCCCTGGTGGGGGTGCTCGGCAACGGCGACGCCTTTGTGGCCCGGGATCCGTCGGGGATCCGGCCGTGTTACTGGTATGAGGACGACGAGGTCGTGGCGTTTGCGTCGGAGCGGGCGCCGCTCTGCACCGGCTTTGAGGTCGAGGCCAGCGCCGTCAAGGAAGTGGAGCCGGGCTGCGCCGTCGTGATGAAAAAGTCGGGCTCGGTCCGGGTCGTGCGCATCCGCGCGGCCCTGCCGAAGACCCAGTGCACGTTCGAGCGCATCTATTTTTCCCGGGGCAACGACGCCGACATCTACCGCGAACGCAAGGCGCTGGGAGCCGGCCTGACCGACCAGATCTGGTCCTCGATCGGCGGCGACATGGCCAACACGGTGTTTAGCTTCATCCCCAATACCGCCGAAGTGGCGTACTTTGGCCTGATGAGCGAATTGCGGTTCCGCCGCCGCTCCGAAGTCAAACAAACCCTGCTCGATGCCGCCAAGGCCGGCCAGGTCACCGAGGCGCTCGTCGACGATCTCATTCTCCACAATTGGCCGCGCGGGGAAAAAATCGTGACGAAGGACGTGAAACTGCGGACGTTCATCAGCCAGGAGAAATCGCGCAACAACCTCGCCTCGCACGTCTACGACGTCACCTACGGCGTCGTCCAGCCGCAGGATAATCTGGTCTGCGTGGACGATTCCATTGTGCGGGGCACGACCCTGCGGCGTTCGATTCTCCGCATCCTCAAGCGACTTAACCCGAAGAAAATTATCATCGCCTCGACCGCCCCGCAGATCAGGTATCCCGATTGCTACGGCATCGACATGTCCGAGATCGGAAAATTTGTCGCGTTCGAGGCGGCCATCACGCTGCTGAAGGAGCGGGGCAAGCACGGGGTGATCGCGGACGTCTACAATCTCTGCCGCGAGGAACTCTTGAACCCGAAGGAGCATCCGGCGAATCACGTGCGGAAGATCTACGAGCCGTTTTCCGCAGAGGAGATCTCGCGCAAGATCACGGAACTCGTCTCACCGAAAGCCAACGGCTGGAAAGGCGAGATCGAGATCATTTTCCAGTCGATCGAAAATTTGCACCGCGCGCTTCCGAATCACACGGGCGACTGGTACTTCACGGGCAAGTACCCGACCCCCGGCGGCTATCGCGTCGTGAACCAGGCCTACGTCAATTATTTTGAGAAAGCAGAAGGGAGGAGTTACTAAAGGATTCGAGGGAGTCAGGAGTCAGAATGAACCCCCTTTCCCCTTATCCGCTTGGAATACTCCTGACTCCTGTTTCCTGACTCCTGTTTCCTGACTCCTGCATCCATGTCCTTGTCCTACGAATCCTCCGGCGTCCGGTACGACCAGCTCGACGCGTTCAAGCGCGCGTGTCAGAAAGCGGCGCGGGCCACGGCCGGCGAGCTCAGCGCCCATGGCTATGCCGAGCCGGCGACCACGCGCGGGGAAAGCGCCTATTTGATCGAGGGCGAGGATCATTACCTGGCTCACGTGGAGGAAGGGCTGGGCACCAAGAACCTGGTGGCCGAGGCGGTGTATCAGCAAACGGGCGAGTGTTTCTACGAGGAGATTTCCATCGATACCGTGGCGACAATCGTCAACGACCTCGTGACCTGCGGGGCCCGGCCGATTTCCGTCGCGATGCACGCGGCGGTGGGGGACTCGGGGTGGTTTTCGGACAAGAAACGAATGGAGGCGCTCGTGGCCGGCTGGGCCGAGGGTTGCCGCCGCGCCGGGGCCGTGTGGGGCGGCGGCGAGACGCCGACCTTGAAGGGCATCGTGAATCCCGAGACCATCGTACTGGCTGGTTCGGCCATCGGTAAGATTGAACCGAAGTCGCAGAGGATTACCGGTGAGGTGGCCGAGGGCGACGCCATCATCTTCCTGGCGTCGACGGGCGTGCAGACCAACGGGCTGAGCCTCTGCCGGCTGATCGCCGAGAAATTGCCGGCGGGTTATCAGACGCCGATCGGACATGGCGATCCGCGGACCTACGGCCAGGCGCTGCTGGCGGCCTCGGCCATCTACGTGGATTTTGTGGTGCAGTGCCAGATGGCGGGAATCAAACTTAACTATGTGGCGCACGTCACGGGTCACGGCTGGCGGAAGCTCATGCGGCTGGAGGAGCCGTTGGTGTACGCGATCACGACACCGCGCGAGATTCCGGCGCTGTTCAAATTCATGATGGAAGCCGGTCCGATCAGCCTCCGCGAGGCGTACGCGACCTTTAACATGGGCGTGGGCTTTGCGGCCTTCGTGGCACCCGAGGCCGTGGAGGCGACGCTGGCGGCCGCGAAGGCGGCGGGCCATGAAGCGTGGCTGGCGGGTACGGTGAAGAAGGAAGGAGATCGGAAGGCCGTCACGATCCCCTCGCTCGGTCTCGCCTACGAGGCCGACACCTTGCAGGTGCGATAATCGGCCGCCCTGGTCAGGCCGGCTGCGGCACCGTGGCGGCAGACGGCTCGCCGCTGAGGCGGCGATGGATGGCGGCGGCCGCCTTGCGCGCGTCGCGCACCGCATGAACGACCAGACTGGGGCCGCGGGTAGAATCTCCGCCGGCGAAGACTCCAGGCACGGAGGTCATCTGGTTGGCGTCGATGACGATGCCGCCCCACTCGTTGGTGGCCAGGCGGTGGAAGTCGCTCTCCGGCGGAAATGGCATCGGGTCGAAACCATAGGCGACAAGAACGAGGTCCGCGGGCACCAGGCATTCCGATCCCGGGATGGTCCGTGGTTTGCGCCGGCCCGAGGCGTCGGGTTCGCCGAGTTCCATCCGCACGCAGCGAACCGCGCTGACACTGCCGGCCGCGTTGGCGATCAACTCGACGGGATTGGTCAGGAACTGAAACTGCGCGCCCTCCTCAAGGGCATTGGCGTATTCCTTGCGGCTGCCGGGCATGTTCGCGAGATCGCGGCGATAGAGGCAGACGGCAGATTGGGCGCCGGAGCGGACGGCGGTGCGCAAGCAATCCATGGCGGTGTCGCCGCCGCCCAGCACGACCACGCGTTTACCGGCGACTTCGACGGGTTCGTCCGGAGCGAGTCGCGGCAGGACATTTTCCTGGATGAGGAAAGGCAATGCCTGCACGACGCCGGACAAGTCGGCGCCCGGCACGTCCAGTTTCTTGGTTTGCTGCGCGCCGACCGCCAGGAAGACCGATTCATACTTGCGCAGGAGGGAGTCGAGTGAGACGTCCCAGCCGACCCGTACGCCGAGGCGGAACTCGACGCCCCGTTTGGCCAGCAGGTCGACGCGGCGCGCGACGATGGATTTCTCGAGCTTGAAGGCCGGGATGCCATTCACCAGCAGGCCGCCGGGAATCAATTGGGATTCAAAAACCGTAACTTGGTATCCCAGTTGAATGAGCTGATCCGCGCAGGCGAGGCCACCGGGGCCGGACCCGATCACCGCGACCTTGTGGCCGTTGGGAAATGCCTGGACGGGGGTGACTCCATGGTGGGCGAACGCATACTCGTTGATAAAACGCTCGATGGCGCCGATGGAAACCGGTTCGGTCCGGGCGTTGAGGATGCATGAGCCCTCGCAGAGTTTTTCCTGGGGACAGACGCGGGAGCAGATTTCCGGCAGATTGCTGGTCGAGCGGGAGAGTTCGGCGGCCTCAAGGAAGCGACCCTGTGCGGTGAGCCCGAGCCATTCGGGGATCCGGTTATGCAGCGGGCAGGCCTGGACGCAGCCCGGATTGGGGCACGAGATGCAACGGCTGGCCTGGGCCTGGGCGGTGGCCTCGTCGTAGTTGGAGTAGATCTCGAGAAAATCCGCGACCCGTTCGCTGGCCGGCCGTTTGGGTGGGGCCGTCCGGTCGATCATCGACCAGGCGTACTTCGGATTCCAGCTGACCGGGGCGTTCATGGCGTGACAATGAGTGGCTGACGCGGAGAACGTAGTCGCTTCAATTCCGGTTCGAAAGCGCGGATAGGGGTCCGGGCGAGCCTAGAAGCGGAGTGGCTGATGATCCTAAGTCGCGCTTATCCATCGTTCCAGGTGATTGGCGGCCGTTTTCGACCGTCGCGTGGCTCTCTAATGGCTTGTTGCGGCGTATTCTTTCAACCAAGCCACAGCCAAAGCCTCCTCAGTGAAAACCTGGAGATTGGCTCCGCGGTTGCGGGCAACCTGCTGACCAATCAATTGCCGGTCGGTTTGATCTTCACGCATCAGGGCCGCGAGCGGAATCTTGGGCAGGTACTGCGCGGCCATCTCACCGAGCTGGTAGCGGTCCATGAAGGTGACCGGCCCGTCCGTGTTTCGGAGGTCGATCAACATCGCATTGACTGCGTGTTTGCTCAGCGCTTCGACGATGGCGTGAGCGATTGAGACCCTCTGTTGAAACTGGGAAGGACCGGAGACGCGTACTGTCAGGCAACCGGATACATGTTCAAATTGAAGGCCAGTCGGGGTGCTCATGAACCTAGGTATTCAACCATGGTCACATTGCCGAAGACTGCCAATCGGAAATCGGTTAGGGGGGACTGGCTTTTCGGCCACCCACCGCGTACATCAGGTCGCGCCTTTCTGCCCGGACTGGGGCGGCGAATGGATTTGACCGGATTGTTTCCGGGCTTGGGTGCACGTAAAGTGAAGTGCGCTGAACCCAGCGCGCGTTGGTTCGCCGCCGCACCAAACCAGCGCACTGGGTCAGTGCGCGCCACCTCAAATTCTATGATTCCGACTGAGGTGGCGTTCGGCCGCAGACGCCGAAAAAAAAGCCGGCCTGGGCAGGCCGGCGAAAGTGAACCAAAGCTTGGTGGCGATTATTTGAGCAGCGCGGCCAGCTTGGCGTCGAGGCTGGGACCGCGCAGGTTTTTCGCGATGATTTTTCCGTCACCGTCGAGCAGGAAGGTCGCTGGGATGGACTGGATCCCATACTGCTCGGCCAATTTGTTCTTCCAGCCGAGGCCGTCGAAATACTGGGGCCACTTCATGTTCTTTTCTTTAATGAAACCGGTGAGCGCAGCGCGGTTCTGGTCGAGACTGATGCCGACCACCTCGAAACCCTTGGCGTGGAATTTTTCGTAGGCCGCGAGGACATTCGGCAATTCGGCCACGCAAGGGCCGCACCAGGTGGCCCAGAAATCAACGAGGACGATCTTGCCTTTGAACTCAGCCAGCACGAGCGGCAGGCCGTCCAGGTTCTTTTCGGCGAACGCGGGAAACACCTTGCCCACGGCGAGCAGGTTGGCGGAAGCCGCCTGTTTCTCGATCGCGGCCACCGCCTGGTCGATGTTCTTGGCGATCTCGCTCTGAGGAAAATCGACCTTGATCTGCTTCAGGAGGGCCAGTCCCTTGTCGGTGTTTTCGAACACCTCGAGATAGAGGCGAGCCTTCATCAGGGTGACCATGGCAACCTCGTCCGTCTTTTCCGCGGCATGCTTGGCCAGGATACCGTCGAGTTCGCTCAACTCGGGAGCCAGGTCGGCCTCGCTGCTTTGGCCGGCCTTGAGCTTCACGGTGATCTTCTCAAAAAGGGATTTGAATTCCGCAGTGATGCCATCCGTCGGCGCGACCGGTTCCGCCGCAGCGGGCGCAGCTGGCGGGGGCAGGGGAGTGGCTTCGGCGAGGGTACGGGTCACGGGAACCGCGACGAGGCACGCGGAGAGAGCCGCGGAGAGGAGGCGTTTGGTTGTGATCATGGAGATAAAGAAAGGGACATCAGCGGCGGTGCCAAGTGCCGCGCGAAAGGCCGCCAAACTTGCGCGGTGCAGGCTGGGCGGCGGGCTGGGCCGGCTGTTGGTAAGCGTGGGTTGGGGCGGGTCGGTTGGCGGGAGCCGGTCCGGACTGCGGAGCTGCGGCCACCGGCGGACGGTCGTGAGTCGGCCGCTGACCTTGGTGGGAATGCGGCGGGGTGAAACGCTGGCCGTGGCCATGGCTCGGGGCGGCGCCCTGAAATCCCATGGGGCGCGGAGGCGGCGCGTTGTAATTGAAGCCCTCGAGCTTGAGCTGCGGCACCTTCTGCCCAATGAAGCGCTCGATTGCCCGGATGTCATCCGCCTGTTCCGGGGTGGTCAACGTGAACGCATCGCCGATCGCCATCGCGCGGCCCGTGCGGCCGATGCGGTGGACGTAGTCCTCGGGGTTGGCGGGGATGTCGTAGTTGATCACGTGGGACACGCCGGCGACGTCGATGCCGCGGGCGGCGATGTCGGTGGCGACCATGACCTCGTATTTGCCGGATTTAAAGCCTTCAAGTGCCTCGACGCGCTGGGACTGGGAGCGGTTGGCGTGGAGAACGGCGACCGAATGGTTGGCCGCCTTCAGCTTGCGAGCGATCTTGTCGGCGCCGTGCTTGGTGCGCGAAAAGACGAGGCAACTGTGGAAGTCGGTTTTTTCCAGCAGGGCGACCAGCAACTCAAACTTGAGCGCGGTGCCGACCGGGTAAAAGGCGTGCGTGACCGATTTGTTGACGGTGCGGGACACGCCGATTTCGACGCGGGTGGGGTTGCGCAGCGCGAAGGAGGCGATGGCGTCGATCTCGGGCGGAATCGTGGCGGAGAAGAACAGCGTCTGGCGCTCCTTCGGGCAGCGGCCGATGATCTTTTTGACGTCCTTGACGAACCCCATGTCGAGCATCCGGTCGACCTCGTCGAGGATGAGGATCTGCAATCCGTCGAGGCGGAGCGTGCCTTCGGTGAGGAAGTCCATCAGGCGGCCGGGAGTGGCGATGACGATGTCGGTGCCGGCTTGGATTTCGCTGCGCTGCCGGCCGTAACCGACCCCGCCGTGGACCACGGTGGCGCGAAGATCGGTGAATCGGCCGAAGTCGCGGAAGGCGGTTTCCACCTGCGCCGCGAGCTCGCGGGTCGGCTCAAGCACGAGCACGCGCGGGCCGCGGGCCTGGTGCTTGTCGAGGCGCGCGAGCACGGGAAGAGCAAACGCGGCGGTCTTCCCGGTTCCGGTCTGGGCCGAGCCGATCAGATCGCCGCCGCCGAGGACGACAGGGATGGCGCGCAATTGAATGGGCGTCGGGTCGGTGTAGCCCATGGCTTTCACACCGTTGAGCAGGGCGGGTGACAACCCGAGCTTTGAAAATGGCATAGGGTGTCATTACCCCGGCTTTTGGGAGACAATGCGAGGCAAATTATGGCGGGTGCGCCGCTCGGGCGATCCGGACGGACGGCCGGGGCAGGCGAGGCCCCGGCGGCCGCGACCAAGTCAGTTCTCCACGAGCCGATAACCGATGCCGGCTTCGGTTTTCAAGTGCCGGGGCGCATGCGGGTCGGCCTCGAGTTTTTGGCGCAAGTGGGTCATGTGCACGCGGAGATAGTGCGTGTTTTCCTCGGCGTTGGGTCCCCAGAGCTCGCGGAGGATCTGCCGGTGGGTGACCACGCGTCCGCGGTGCTGGACGAGCAGATGGAAGAGCGCGTATTCCTTCGCGGTGAGGTGCACCCCGGCGCCAGCGCGGCGGACGAGGCGTGCGGCCTGATCGATTTCGATTTCGCCGATTCGCACGAGGGCCGGTTCCGTGGCCGTGGGCGTTCGTCGCAGGACGGCCCGCACGCGGGCGAGCAGTTCGCGGCCGCTGAACGGCTTGGTCAGGTAGTCGTCCGCGCCGGCGTCGAGCGCGGCGATCTTGTCGTCCTCGCCCTCCCGCACAGAAAGCACGAGCACGGGAACCTTGGACCATTCGCGCAGGCGTCGGATGACCTCGGTCCCATCGAGGTCGGGCAGGCCCAAATCGAGGACAATCCCGTCGGGTGCCGAATGGGCGACCTCCTGCAGCCCGAGCTGCCCGGTCTCGGCTTCGCGCACCTGGTAGCCTTCACTTTCGAGCGTTACGCGCAGGAGGCGGCGGATCTGTTTTTCGTCGTCGATGACCAGCAGCGATGGCTTGAAGGGAGGTGAACTCATTCGACCGATGGAGTCTGGGGTGGCCGGTGCGGCAGGTAAATGGTGAACACGGCGCCGCCTCCGGGGTTTTCCCCGACCACCACGTCGCCGCCCTGGGCCACCACAAAGCCGCGGACAATCGACAGGCCCAAGCCGAGGCCGCCGGCGCGGGCGGCGTCCCCTCGCTCAAATTTCTTGAACAGCCGTTCCTGCATCGCCGGCGGAAACCCCGGCCCACGGTCCGCCACGGTGAAATACGCCCGGGTGCCGTCGCGCTCGATGCCAGCGGTCAGGAAGACCGGCGTGCCGACCGCGGTGTGCAGCGCCGCGTTGAGGAGCAGGTTGGCCAGGGCCTGTTCGGTGAGCGCGAAATCCGCGCGGACCGGCGGCATGTCGTCGGCGACTACGATCTCCAGCGGATGGCCGGCCAGCAGGTCCCCAACGCCCTCGCGGGCAGCGTTGATGAGATCCAAGGCGTCGCACCAATCGAGTCGGGGACGCAGGGCGCCGCTTTCGAGGCGGGTTTGGTCGAGCAGGTTGCCGACCAGCCGGTTCAGCCGGCGCGCGGCGGCCCGGCCTTCGGCGACCAAGGAGCCCTGGAGTTCGGGCGTGGCGCCCGGGAGATTTTCCAGGGAGCCGGTGATGACGGCGAGCGGCGTGCGCAGCTCGTGCGAGACGCTGTCGAGCAGGACGCGATGAAGCTTGTCGGATTCGGCCAGCAGTTTTTCCCGCTCGCCTGCTTCGCGCAGGTGTTCGCCCTCGACGTTGAGGGCCAATTGTCGCGCGAAAGCCTCGAGCAGGTCACGCTGGGCGAGGGTCAAATTTCGCTCCGGCGGCACGACGATGCCGAGCACACCGATGGCGTGATCCTCGCGCACGAGCGGAAGGTAAAATGCGGCGCTGGCGGGCAGCGTGTCGGTGAAGCGCCCGGCGGCGCGCCGATTCTGATAAACCCACTCGGCCACGCCGCGCTCCTTCGCGTCAAGGGCGAAGGACCCGGCGAAATGCGGTGTGACCACGCCGCTGCGGTCGGCCAACAACAACGCGGTTTTGGCGTCAAAGAGATCGTCGGCCTGCCGCAGCGCCGCGAACGCCGCCTCATCGAGGGTGCGGGCCGCGGAAAGCGCGCGCGTCAGCTCGAACATCGCCGTCGCCCGTTCCTCGCGCATCTGCTCGTTGTGCGCCTGGGCCCGGATCCGCGAGGTCAGATGCCCGGTCACGAGGGCGACCACAAAGTAGGTGCCGAAAAGCGTGGCGTCCTCCACCTTGTTGATGCGAAACGTAAACTGGGGAGGGATGAACAGGAAGTTCCAAGTCAGCGCGCCGAGCACGCCGGTGGCGAGCACCGGGCCCCGACCGACCTTCAGGCTGAGGATGATGATCGCCAACAGATAGACCAGGCCGACGGCCAGGTAGGTTTCCGAGGAAAGCAGGAGCCCGGTCAGAGTGATGACCGCCACCGTGCCGGCGCACCAGGCGTATTCCTGCGGCGAACTGCGCAGGCTCCGGTCGACGGTCAGCAGGCGCGAGCGGCGGGTGTCGGTTTCCGCCGGCACAACGTAGATGTCGATGTTGCCGCCGAGCCGCAGCAGCCGGTCGACCAATGTGCCGCGGACCAGGTCGAGCCACCGCCGCGTCCGCGGCTTCCCCACGACGATCTGCGTGGCGTTCTGCTGCAGCGCCACGCGCACGAGGGCGGCGGCGATGTTGTCGTCGTGGGTCACGATGATTTCGGCACCGAGCTCGCGCGCGAGGGCGAGATTCTTGTCGAGCAGCCGCTGATCCTCCTCGGGCAGCGCCACGGCCGGCTCGATGTAGACCGCGATCCAGGGCGCGCCGAGGGCGGCGGCCATCCGGCGGGTCCAGCGCACGAGTTGGATGGAAAACGGGCTCGGTCCCACCGCCACTAAGAGGCGTTCGCCGCTGCGCCAGACCGTTTGTTTCGCGGAACCGGCGCGCAGATGGCGGAGCTGGCGATCGACCCTTTCGGCCATGAAGCGCAGGGCGAGCTCGCGGAGCGCGGTGAGGTGGGTGTCCTTAAAGAATCCGTCCGCGGCGGCCGCGGCTCGGTCACCGAGGTAGACCTTGCCCTCATGCAGCCGTTCCAGCAAGGCCTCGGGCGTGAGGTCGAGCAGCTCGATCTCGTCGGCCAGCTCGAACACGGAGTCGGGGACGGTTTCGTTCACCGTGGCACCGGTGATCTGGCGGACGGCATCGGCCCGGCTTTCCAAATGCTGGACGTTGAGCGTGGTGTACACGTCGAGACCGGCGTCGAGCAACTCGATGACGTCCTGGAAACGTTTGGGGTGGCGTGAGCCCGGAGCGTTGGTGTGGGCAAATTCGTCGACCAGCACCAGTCGTGGGCGGCGGGCCAGCACAGCTTCCAGGTCCATCTCGGAAAGCTGCGTGCCGCGGTACTCAATTTGGCGACGCGGGACGAGCGGCAGGCCGGCGAGCATGGCCTCGGTCTCCTGCCGCCCATGCGTCTCGACGACGCCGACCACGACATCGATTCCGGTGGCGCGCTCCTTCTGGGCGGCGCGCAGCATGGCGTAGGTCTTGCCCACACCCGGACACATTCCGAAAAACACCTTAAGGCGGCCGCGGTTAGCCCGGGCTTCCTCGCGATGGAGGGAGGCGAGCAAGGCGTCAGGATCGGGGCGGACGGTGAGCATTTCGCGTCGGATTTGAGCGCCAGATTGTCGGATTCAGCGGTGGGACGCGATCCTCATCCGGCCGGCCGGAGGAGGATCGCGGACATCAGCACAACCCAGAGCACGAACGCGCCACCGATGAGCCGGTACATGGCCCTGTCGGCCAGGGCGAGGGCGGAGGCGTCGATATTCAACCAGGAAAAATCGATCAGCCAGCGCACGCCACGGGAAAGTTCAGAACTGCCAAGCGACCGCCACTCGAAGTCCTCCGGAATGAATCCCTCCGCGGCGAGCTCGTGGATGAAGGACCGTTTGCGCTGATCGCTGAATGAATTGCGCGAGGCGCGGATGGTCACGCCCTCGGGTGAAGATTCCACGCGGACCAGGGTGTCGAGGTCGGGAAAATAAAAATCGTAGCGGCGGGCCGGCGATGAATGGATCTTCATGGGAACTCCTTTCCGGCGATCACCGGGCAAGTTGATCGAGGGCACGATTGAGCTCGAGTACATTGACGGTCGGTTCGCCGAAAATACCCAGGTCCCGGTCGTGGGTATATTCGGCGACCAGAGACTGAATTTTTGCCGGCGCAAGATTCCGGGCGCGGGCGACGCGGGCGGATTGGAGGCGCGCATTGGCCGGGCTGATGTGGGGATCGAGGCCGCTGCCGGAGGAGGTGACGGCGTCCGCCGGCACCGGGGCGTCGGCCGCCAGGCCGTTGGCGGTGCGATAGGCCGCGACGGCCGCCTTGATGTTGTCGCTGAGCTTCTGGCTCGTTGGCCCGAGGTTGGTGCCGGACGAGCTGGTGGCGTCGTATCCGGTCCCGGCGGCAGACGGACGCGGTTGGAAGAAGCTTTCGGTCGCAAAATTCTGCGCCAACAGCCGCGAACCGCGCACGGTGCCATCCGGGTCGGTCACGAGGCTGCCGTTGGCCTGGTCGGAGAAGAAGGCCTGCGCGCCGGCCCATACCGCGAGCGGATACACGCCGCACAGCAGCACCGCGAAGACGAGCGTGAGGATCAGCGAGGTCTTGAGTTCGAGGAGGAGGTTTTTCATGGAAGGAAAGGGCTTACGGTTTGGTGGACGAAGGGGCTGGCCAGCCGACCCGGGATTCTCCTGAAGTGCGATGGGCGGGATCCAGGAACCAGAGGATGATCACTAAAGCGGCGAGCAGCACGAATACGCTCATGGCCATGATCTGGTTTCGCGGCAGCCGGCGGCGCGTTTTCATGGTGGAGGTTTTCAAACGAGGTGGACGGCGTTGATGAGGACGTCGATCAGCTTGATGCCGACGAAGGGGATCAAGATGCCACCGAGGCCGTAAATGAGCAAATTGCGGCGGAGCATGGCGGCCGCGCCGACTGGGCGGTAGGCGACGCCACGGAGCGCGAGCGGGATCAGGGCGATGATCACGAGAGCGTTGAAGATGACCGCACTGAGGATTGCGCTGATTGGCGAGGCGAGGCCCATGATGTTGAGCGGGGCGATGGCCGGAAAAACGCCGACGAGCATCGCGGGAATGATGGCAAAGTATTTCGCGATGTCGTTGGCGATGCTGAACGTCGTGAGCGAGCCCCGGGTGATCAGCATCTGTTTTCCGATCTCCACGATCTCAAGGAGCTTCGTGGGATTGCTGTCGAGATCGACCATGTTGCCGGCCTCCTTGGCGGCTTGAGTCCCCGTGTTCATGGCCACGCCCACATCGGCCTGGGCCAGTGCCGGCGCGTCGTTGGTGCCGTCGCCGGTCATCGCCACGAGGTGACCCTTGGCCTGCTCGTCGCGGATGCGGGCCAGTTTCATCTCAGGCGTCGCCTGGGCGAGAAAATCATCCACACCCGCCTCCGCGGCGATGGCGGCGGCGGTCAGCGGGTTGTCGCCAGTGATCATGACCGTGCGGATGCCCATGGCGCGGAGCTGGGCGAAACGTTCCTTGATGCCGCCCTTCACGACGTCCTTCAGGTGAATGACTCCGAGGACCTCGCGACCCTCGGCCACGACCAACGGCGTGCCGCCCGCCCGGGAGATGGCGTCGACGGCCTCCGTCACGCCCGCCGGATAGAGCCCGCCCTGCGCTTCGACCCAAGCCTTGACGCTGGCGGCGGCGCCCTTGCGGATCTGGCGGATAACCTGGTTCGGCACTGCCGGAGTGAAGTCCACGCCGCTCATGCGGGTTTGGGCGGCAAACGGCACAAATGTCGCGTGCGGGACGGCGATCTCGCGACCACGCAGATGGTATTTTTCTTTCGCGAGCACGACGATGCTGCGGCCCTCGGGCGTTTCGTCGGCGAGGGAGGCGAGTTGCGCCGCGTCGGCGAGACGTTCGGGCGTGATGCCGTGAGCGGGGACAAAGTCGCTCGCCTGGCGGTTGCCGAGGGTGATCGTGCCGGTCTTGTCGAGCAGCAGGACATCGATGTCGCCCGCCGCCTCGACGGCGCGACCGGACGTGGCGAGGACGTTGCGTTGCAGGAGGCGATCCATGCCGGCAATACCGATGGCGCTCAGGAGCCCACCAATGGTGGTGGGAATCAAGCAGACCAGCAAGGCGATGAGCGTGGTGATGGAAAAGGCGACGTGCGCGTAAAGGCCGAACGGCTTCAGGGCGACGATGACGAGCAGGAAGATGATGGTGAGCGCGGAAAGCAGGATAGTGAGCGCGATCTCGTTGGGGGTCTTCTGGCGCGAAGCGCCCTCGACCATGGCGATCATGCGGTCGATGAATGTGTGGCCGGGCTCGGAGGTGACGCGGATAACGATCCGGTCGCTGAGGACCCGCGTGCCCCCGGTGACAGCGCATCGGTCGCCGCCGCTCTCCCGGACCACGGGTGCGGATTCGCCGGTGATGGCGGATTCGTCGACCGAGGCGATGCCCTCGATCACGTCGCCATCGGCGGGGATGACGTCGCCGGTTTCACACACGACGAGGTCGCCCTGGCGGAGGTCGGTGGCGGCGGCCTTTTCCTCGACACCGGCGCGGAGCCGGCGCCCAAATGTCTGGGTGCGGGCGCGCTTGAGGGTATCGGCCTGGGCCTTGCCGCGGCCCTCGGCGACGGCTTCGGCGAAGTTGGCAAAGAGGACGGTGAACAGAAGCCACAGGGCAACCTGCAGCACGTAGCTGAAAGGGTCTTGAGAGGTGAACAGTTGCTCGAAGGTCAGCAGGGCGCCGATCAGGGTGACAAACATGACCGGATTTTTCAGCTGCGCGCGCGGGTCCAGTTTCTTAAAGGAATCCGCGATGGCCTGGCGCAGGATCGTGCGGTCGAAAAGGGAAACGGCTTTGGTGCTCATGGGAGAAAAGTCGGGATCGAGGTAGGGTGCGTTATCCGTAACGCGCCGTTTGGTCAGATGGTGGTGGGAGATGAGGTGAGGGAAGTCGGGGCGGCGGGTTAGGGAAAACCCGCCCTACCTCAGAATAGATTTCCGGCGCCCATGAGGTAGTGCTCGACGACGGGACCCATCGCGAGGGCGGGCAGGAAGGTGAGCGCGCCGACGAGGACGACGGTGCCGACGAGGAGCACGATGAAGGTGAGGCCCTCGACCTTGAAGGTGCCCGCGCTGGCCGGGACGAGCTTTTTGCCGGCCAGGTTTCCGGCGAGGGCGAGGATCGGGACGATCATCAGGAAGCGACCGATTAGCATGGCGAAGCCCAAGGTGACGTTCCAATGCGGGTTGCCATCGGCGGGATTGGCGGTGAGGCCGGCGAACGCCGAGCCGTTGTTGCCCACGGCGGAACTGTAGGCGTAAAGGATTTCGCTGAAGCCATGCGGGCCGGCGTTGTTTAATCCTGCCTGGCCCCAGGTCGACATACTGGCCCACGCCGTGCCGCCGAGGATGGTCGCCGAAAGCACGATCAACACGAGCATGACCAGCTTCACGTCGTAGGCCTGGATTTTTTTGCCGAGGTATTCCGGGGTTCGGCCAACCATGAGGCCGGCGATGAAAACCGCGAGGATGACAAAGATTAGCATGCCATAGAGGCCGGCGCCAACGCCGCCGAAGATGACCTCGCCCGTCTGGATGTTGAACAACGGCACCAAGCCGCCGAGGGGCGTGAACGAGTCATGCATGGCATTCACCGCGCCGCAGGAGGCGTCGGTCGTGATCGTGGCGAAGAGGGCGGAATTGAAGACGCCGAACCTGACCTCTTTGCCCTCCAGGTTTCCTTCGGTGGCGTTGACCCCCAATTGCTGGTGGATCGGGTTGCCGTTGGCCTCGGCCTTCCAGCAGACCAGCGTACCCGCGACAAACATGGCTGCCATGGCGCCCCACACGGCCCAGCCGTGGCGCTGGTTCTTCACGGTGCGGCCGAGGTAATAGGTTAGGGCGCTCGGGATGGCGAAGATCGAGAGCATCTGGAGGAAATTCGAAAGCGCCGTGGGATTCTCGAATGGATGAGCCGCGTTCGCATTGGCGTAACCGCCGCCATTTGTGCCGAGCATCTTGATGGCGATCTGCGACGCCATCGGCCCCTGCACGATTGTCTGGGTGTCGACGGACTGGTCGACCATCACGGCAGTCTTGCCGTCGGCAGCGAGGACCGGCTGTCCCTTCTCGTCGGTCTTAGGTACCTGGATCGTGTATGGCTCGTATGTTTTGGCCGCGGTGTAAGATTTGAAATTCTGGATGACGCCCTGGGAAACGAGGAAAAGCGCGAAGACGACGCTGACTGGCACGAGCAGGTAATAAGTCACGCGTACCGTATCGACCCAGAAGTTCCCGATCGTCTGGGCGGTTTGGCGGGCGATGCCCCGCACAAGGGCGGCGGCGATCGCGATGCCGGCGGCGGCCGACGTGAAATTATGGATCGTCAGGGCGACCATTTGGGAGAAGTACGACATCGTCGATTCGCCGCCATAACTCTGCCAGTTCGTGTTGGTCGTGAAGCTGGCCGCGGTGTTGAACGCCAGGTGCGCCGACAGGCCGGGCAAGGCCTGGGGATTCAGCGGCAGGTGATCCTGATAGCGCAGAATGAAATAAGTGAACAACAGGCCGACCGCACTGAATGCCAGCACGGCGAACGTGTAGCCGGTCCAGTTTTGCTCCTGATTCGGGTCAATGCCGCACAGACGATAGGTGAGGCGTTCGACCGGACTTACAATCGGGTCCAGCCAGGTCTTGCCGCGAGCGTCCAGCACTTGGCCGAGGTAAAGTCCAAGCGGTTTCGTGACCAGCAGGAGGGCGCCGAGGTAGAGTGCGAATTGAAGCCAGGCGTTGGGATGGTTCATGGCGGTGATCGGTCAAAATTTTTCCGGGCGGAGGACGGCTCCGACGAGGTAGGCGAGGAGGGCGAAGGCGATGAGGCCGATGATGAAGTTTTCCATGGGAACAGGATGGTGAGACCGGCCGGATGGGTGGCGTCAGCGGATCTTCTCGCAAAAGGACGCGTAAGCCGCGCTGATGGCGAAGAAGGACACGGTGGCGGTGACAAAGAAGAGATCGTTCATGGCGGTGAATTTTTTATCCCGGAGCCGAGCGATGCGGCTGCACCGTCGGTTTGGAATCCGTTTTGGTTGTGCCTCTACCTTATCACCGCGGGATCGGCCCGGCTAATTAAGGAGTGGCGCCGATGCATTAAGAAAACATTAAGATTCGGTGGTTCTTCGGGCTGGTCCCACCAGGAGTCCCGGCCCGAACGTAAAATTGGCCGGAGTGCACTCACCCCAGACCACGCGAAGGGCGCGCGTCGCCTTCGACGCGCGCCCTCGCAACTAGCCTTGGGCGTCGGGACGTTCGTGCGACTTTTCCCGCACCAGCAGGCCCAGCATGGAGTCGAGCAGGCCGTTCCCGCCGGTTTGACCGGTGACGGAGACGTCGGGGACGATGCGGACGCCGCGTTCGCCGACGGTCTGCATCAGCTGCATCACGGTGTAGCTCTGCGCTCCGAGGGCCTCGACACCGGCTCGGTAGGCCTCGGCCTTGGCGTTGCCGGTGGCGCGGATCGCGTCCGCCTCGCCGACGGCGCGGAGTTTGGTGGACTCGGCTTCGCCGCTGGCCGACCGGATCGCGGATTGCGCGTGCAACTCGGCGATGCGAACGCCCTGGTCGGCGTCGACCATCTGCTGCTGGATGTTGGCGAGGGCGGTGGCCTTGACGAGTTCCTGGCGCTGGCGTTGCGCCGCCTCCTGGGTCTCGTAGGTTTTCCGTTCCTCCTCGGCGATTTTCCGGTCGGTCTGGGTCTTCATCAGCTCGGCCGGCGGTGTGATGTCGCCGATCAGCGTGTCGATCGCCTGCACGTCGTAGGCGGCGAGCGCGGTGCGGATATGTTCGGACGCTTCGACCTGCCGGTCGCTGCGGGCGTTGAGGAAGTCCAGCACGGTGTGATGCTGCGCCGAGTTGCGGAAGTAATTTCCGACGATGGGCTGCAGCGCGTGGTCGACGAGGTTCTGCATCGAGCCGATGCGCGAGATGACCTTGGGCGCGTCGAGGGCGCCGACGTGGATGATCTGCGAGACGTCCAGGTTGAAGGCGAATCCGTCGCGCGAGCGGACGGTGATGGAACTCAGCTTGTCGTCGTAATGGTGCGCCTCGGTGCGATTCGCCCAGTTGAGGACGATGTTGGTGGTCGGGACGAGTTCCACGCGCATGACGCGGGTGTTCACGGGGTGCTTGCCGGGATAAAGCGGCGACACCCAGACGCCCTTGTGCCCGACGTTGACAAGGTCGCCGTGCTTGAATGCAACCCCACTGACGTCTTCGTGCGCGAGGCCGACGAAGGAGATCACCACGCCGACGGAGCCGATGGGGATGTTCAGCATCGGCACCTGCTCGACCTGGGCGAACCACGGGTTCAAGTTCCACGTGCCGGACAACAGGATTTGCTCCCGCAAGCCGCGCCGCCCGCCGCCGTCCAGAAACGCCTGCGCGTTTTGGAAGTTGTCGTGGCCGGC
>Ga0302321_100000727_pt1 | contig 28602 bp, 23 predicted proteins | sample Fen_T0_1_FD_202505 | JGI IMG/M metagenome (GOLD analysis project Ga0302321, IMG submission 202505) | Peat permafrost microbial communities from Stordalen Mire near Abisko, Sweden - Fen_T0_1 | ecosystem: Environmental > Terrestrial > Soil > Wetlands > Permafrost | place: Sweden: Abisko... | reverse complement strand
ATTCACCGATTTTATTGATTTAATTGATGAACGCGACCTGCTGATTTTTAACGATACCAAGGTAATTCCTGCCCGCTTATTCGGCACTAAGACAACAGGCGGTAAAGTTGAAATCCTCATTGAACGAGTGCTTGATGATCATCACGCTATTGCCCATGTTAGGGCCAGTAAATCGCCAAAGGAAGGTGCTTTAATAAAGCTGGATAACGGTTATCACTGTGAAGTACAGGTCAGGACAGACGATTTATTCCGGCTTGAGTTCAAGAGTGATAAGCCTTTGCTGGAGATTTTAGAAAAGATTGGGCACATCCCCTTACCGCCTTATATTACCCGTGCAGATGATAAATCCGATGTAAGCCGCTATCAAAGCGTTTTTGCCAAACACGCTGGCGCGGTAGCCGCACCGACAGCTAGTTTACATTTTGATTTGGCGATGATGGAAAAAATCAAAGGGAAAGGTGTAGAAACCGCATTTGTGACCTTACATGTCGGCAGTGGCACATTTCAACCCGTCAGGGTAGAAGACTTATCCCAGCACATCATGCACAAAGAATACTCTACCGTGTCGCTAGAAGCCGTTGAGGCGGTACGTCAGGCCAGAGCTAGAGGTGGGCGGGTTATCGCTATAGGCACCACGGCGGTCAGGGCATTGGAGTCAGCATCCCAAACAGGGCAACTTAAACCCGGCTTTGGCGACACCGATTTGTTTATCATCCCAGGTTATCAATTCAAGTCAGTTGATGCCATGCTGACCAATTTCCATCTGCCGGAATCTACCTTATTAATGTTGGTTGCCGCCTTTGCGGGTTATCAGCCTGTCATGGATGCCTATCAGCATGCCATTAACCAGTCTTACCGCTTCTTCAGCTATGGTGATGCGATGTTTTTGAGTGCTTGATTCTAAAATAAAAGCGTTAATTGCTGGACTAAGCAATTAGCTCTTTTCCCGAGGTTCGAAATGCCCAGGCCGAACGATTTCAAACATAACAACGAATTAATACTAAATACGCGTTAATCGTACATGTCTTGACCATCGTATTTGTCTGGATACTCCTTCGATATTTTCAACAACACGTAAACAGCGCCAGCGCCACCTTGTCTCGGTGATGCTGAACAGAAGGCTTGCACGTCTTTGTGTTGCCTGAGCCATCGGTTAATGTGGTTTTTCAGAACCGGATGGTTTTCGGATGAGCGGTAGCCTTTGCCGTGGATGATATGAACACAGCGATAACTGTACTCTGTGCTAACATGCAAGAACTTCAGCAACTGATGTTTTGCTGCTTCGCTGTTGAGTCCGTGTAAATCCATTTCTGCCTGCACTCCAAAAAAGCCCTTACGTAATTTTGCGAGAACGCTGTTTTGTATACCCGGTGCAGCATAACTAAGGGTTTCTTCATGGCTAACGTTGTCAGTGTCCGGCGTAATGCCGGTTTGCCAATCTTCATTTAGATCATGAGGTTGTAGTTTTGGGTAAGGCTTAGTATTGGCAGGCCTTAACTGAACTTTATCGGTTTTTACAGCGCGTACGTTTCCTACTGACTCGCGGAACAAGTCACTGTCATTTGGGTTAATGATTTTTTTTGTCACGAAAGCTGGTTTTGTTGTGCAAAATTGATACTATTGTTTGATTTTATAGCGTAATCCGCAACTAGGCGATGATTAATGTACATTTTGTTAAGTAATGATGATGGCTACTTGGCTGAAGGGCTATCTGCATTAGCAAATGCATTAGGCCAGTATGCTGACATATCGGTGGTTGCCCCCGATAAAAACCGCAGTGCGGCAAGCAATTCGCTGACTTTGGAAATGCCGCTTCGGGCTTCTGTGGGGGAGAATGGCTTTATCAAGGTCGATGGTACGCCGACGGATTGTGTACATCTGGCGATCACAGGATTGTTGGAGAAAGAACCCGACATGGTGTTTGCTGGCATCAATCATGGCGGTAATCTAGGTGATGACGTGCTGTATTCCGGCACTGTGGCTGCCGCGACGGAAGGGCGGTTTTTAGGCTTGCCTGCGGTTGCCATTTCTTTGGCAGGCGGCAGTGAACAGGTGACGCACTTTGAGACCGCCGCGCATGTCGCGGTCACCTTATTAAAGCAACTTATCGACAAACCTTTGCCGCAGGATACCATCCTTAACGTCAATGTGCCGGATATTGCTATCAAAGACTTGAAAGGCTACCAAGCCACGCGACTTGGGCAACGTCATAAATCGGAACCTGTCATTACGGGCAAAGACCCACGCGGACGGCTATTGTATTGGGTAGGGCCGCCGGGCGCGGAGCAGGATGCGGGGCCAGGAACGGATTTTTATGCGATTAGCGCAGGTTATGTTTCCGTAACTCCGCTACAATTGGACTTGACGTGGTACGAGCGTATCAATGAAATAAAAACATGGTTGCCCAAAGAGATGAATCTATGAACCCAAGCCTGCAAGGGATAGGCATGACCTCGCAGCGAACCCGCGACCGCATGGTCAACCGTTTGATCGAACAAGGCATACGCAGCAACAAAGTATTGGATGTCATGCGGAATACACCTCGGCACATCTTTGTGGACGAAGCCCTGGCGAGTAGGGCTTATGAAGACAACCCCTTGCCTATCGGTCACAACCAAACCATTTCCCAGCCTTATATAGTTGCCCGGATGACCGAGCTTTTGTTGAAGGGTGGACATTTATCGAAGGTGCTTGAAATAGGCACGGGCTGTGGTTATCAAACTGCCATACTCGCGCAATTAGTGGATCATGTGTATTCGGTCGAACGCATCCTTCCTTTGCAGAAAAAAGCCAAAAATCATCTATGGGAATTAAAAATCAAAAATGTCAGCTATATCCATAGCGATGGCGGTTGGGGCTGGCCTGAATATGCACCGTTTGATGGTATTTTAGTAAGTGCTGCACCGCCAGAAATCCCCGAGACGTTGCTGCAACAAATGGCGATGGGTGGTGTGATGGTAATACCTACCGGCGAAAGCGGCAGGCAAGCGTTACAGCGGGTGATACGTTCGGAAAAAGGGTATGAGGCCGAAGAATTGGATGCGGTGAGTTTTGTGCCTTTTTTGTCGGGACGGGAGTAAAGCGGTGATTGTCGCAATAAATCGAATTTACTATTAATGGCTGGGAGAAAGTTGATTTCGCTCATGGTTCGACAAGCTCAGGACGAACGAAATCCACGGGCTGCCGTTCGTCCTGAGCCTGTCGAAGGATTTTACAAGAGATTCCTTAATGGCTGTAAGCCAACTCAAAAATAATCAATTCTGCAGTTTCCGTACCGACATTTTCCACCGCCATTAATTTCCCAGATTCCCAAAAAACTTCGCCGACAGAGTAGGTATTAACTTTGCCGTCCTCAGTCACTTTCAGTTTGCCTTTGACCACATAACGCGGGCCAGGCCCATCATGCGTGTGCCAGGGCGTTTTGAAAGCGGGAGGGAAAGTGACCCGTATCACTTTCGCATTGACGCTTTTGCTGGGAAGTTCGACTGGGTTTTCCATAAGCGTAGTCCTGATTAATCCTGGTTTAGAATTATCTGCGGAAACTGTTTCCACCACAAAAAACAATGGCAATAACAGCGCGACGGCGATAAAAAACCGGGCGGAGCTTCTCATCAATTTATCCAAAAGACAGCCTTTTGGATCAGGATTTTGTTGATTCATCGTGATTTACTCCTGTGTGAATACCAAAGTACGTTACTTAGGGAAACTCCGCACAGTCCTTCGATAAGCTCAGGACGAACGGTATTGGGTTGATTCCGTTCGTGGTGAGCCTGCACCACAGGCACTTCCTTTGGTCGTCGAACCATGAATGGAATCATAAGTTCAGAGATTCCTCAAATTGCCTTCTTGATACGTTCCAACGCATTTTTCAGGTTTTCCATGCTGGTCGCTATCGAAATTCGGATATGTCCTGGACTACCAAAAGCCGAACCCGGCACCAACGCAACACCCGCTTTTTCAATCAAATATTCAGAAAATTCTAGATCGTCGGCTATGCCATCCAGCCGTCCAATCAGCTTTTGGACATTGGGGAACACATAAAAAGTTCCATCGGTTGCTATGCAGTCTATGCCGTCAATTTTATTAAGCTCTGAAACAACATAATCATGGCGTTGTTTAAATTCAGTACACATCCGGTCAATAAAGCCCTGATCGCCGGTTAAAGCGGCTTCGGCAGCCACTTGCGAGATAGAGGTCGGATTGGAAGTGCTTTGGGATTGGATGGTGCACATCGCTTCAATCAGATCCGCAGGCCCTCCGGCATAACCAATCCGCCAACCGGTCATCGAGTATGCTTTCGACACGCCGTTCATCACCACGGTACGGTCATAAAGCTCAGGGTGTGCATTCAGGATATTAACAAAAGTACCTTGCTTCCACAGGATGTGTTCATACATATCATCCGTGGCAATGATGATGTTGGGGAAATCTTTGAGGACATTGCCCAACGCTTTCAGTTCATCCAAGGAATACGCAATACCGGACGGGTTGGATGGGCTGTTGATAAAAATCAGGCGCGTTTTGTCGGTAATCGCCTTACGTAGCTGTTCCGGCGTGATCTTAAAGCGTTGTTCTTGCGTGGTTTCAATAATGACGGGAATGCCATCCGCCAGTAACACCATATCGGGATAAGAAACCCAGTAAGGCGCGGGAATAATGACTTCATCCCCGGAATTAATCAGTGCTTGCGTCAAATTATAAGAGCTTTGTTTACCGCCGCAGGACACCAGGATTTGCTTGGGTGTGTAATCCAGCCCGTTGTCGTTCTTGAACTTGGCGATGATCGCTTTTTTCAATCCGGGTGTGCCATCGACTGCCGTATATTTGGTAAAGCCGTTATCTAATGCCTTAACGGCGGCGGCTTTGATGTGGTCGGGTGTATCGAAATCGGGTTCGCCCGCGCCCAGACCGATAATATCTTTACCTGCCGCACGCATTGCCGCAGCCCTGGCGGTAATCGCCAAAGTAGGTGAGGGTTTAACTGCTTTGACTCTGTTTGAAAGTGTGATGCTCATGTTCTGCCGTGATAATGCTGTGTTCGAATGGGTTGCAATTATAACCCAGCTAAAGTTGATTGATAAAAAATGTCCAGAATATGTAATAGTCAAAAAGGGAAGTTCGTAGAGACGCAAGATTTTGCGTCTCTACATTTATAATTATGCCAGCAAATTTACGAGTATGCGTTCATAGATAGAAGACAGCACTTCAAGATCGTTCACGTCGATATGTTCGTTGATTTTATGGATGCTTTCATTCAGCGGACCCAACTCGATGACTTGTGCGCCAGTGGGGGCGATAAAGCGACCATCAGATGTACCGCCGCCCGTGTCGTCTTTGGTTTCATAACCGGTCACTGTCTTGATGGCAGCATGGGTGGCATCAATCAGTTCGCCACGTTCAGTCAGGAAGGGATTGCCGGACAAACGCCACTGCACATCATAGTTGAAGCCGTATTTATCAAGGATGGCGTGAGTGCGTTGCTTGATGATCTGTTCGTCTAATTCCGTAGAAAAGCGCAGGTTAAACTGCACTTCCATGTTGCCGGGGATGATGTTTTCCGCGCCAGTCCCGGCATGGATGTTGGAAACCTGCAAACTGGTAGCAGGAAAAAACTGATTGCCATGATCCCAAACTTCTTCAGTTAATGCCTTTAAAGCAGGTGCAAAGGAGTGAATCGGATTATCAGCCAGTTCTGGGTAAGCAACATGCCCCTGGATGCCATGCACCGTCAGTTTGGCGCATAAAGAACCGCGCCGTCCTACACGAATCACATCACCGATTTTTTTGTCACTGGATGGTTCGCCCACTAAACACCAATCTATTTTTTCGTGTCGTGCCTCTAAGACTTCGACAACTTTAACCACGCCATTTGTGGCAATCCCTTCTTCATCGCTGGTCATCATCACGGCAATAGAACCTTGATGATTGGGGTGATTGGTAACAAAGCGTTCAACGGCGGTAATAAATGCGGCAATGCCACCTTTCATATCGGCAGCACCGCGGCCATACAGTTTGCCGTCGCGCAGGATCGGTTCAAATGGCGGCGACAGCCAAGTATCTAAAGGGCCAGTGGGGACGACATCGGTATGTCCCAAGAAGACGAACAAGGGTTTTGATGTTCCTTTACGTAGCCAAAGGTTTTGCGTATCGGCAAAGTCTAAGCGTTCTTCATTGAAACCTAATGACCTAAGTCGATCAGCCAGCACATCCTGACAACCTTCATCCTTGGGTGTGACGGAAGGTCGGCGAACAAGGTCTTTAAGGAGTTCCAGGGTGTTGCTCATGGTATGGTATTAGCTTGGTTTGATAGGAGATACTGAAAAAAATAGCGTTCATTAATAGTTCGACCGTTCGACCAGCTCACGGCTCACCACCAACGGAATCAATACGTTACCGTTCATTCTGAGTTTGTCGAAGGATTAAATTAGCACTTTCGTAGATGTCTGGTTTAAAACCGATCAAAAGCTCGCTGCCGGTATCTAAAATCGGGCGTTTAATCAGAGTAGGAATTTCCAACATAAGTTGCAAAGCTTTGGCTTCCGTAAGGCCGTCCTGTTGTTCAGCACTCAGTTGTCGCCAACTGGTGCTGCTACGGTTAAGCATTGCGTTCCAGCCCAGGTTAGCAGCAAAATGCTGAAGCTGTTCCGGGGTTAGTCCATCGACACGATAGTCGTGGAACTGATAAGCGATACCGTTGCTATCCAGCCACACACGCGCTTTTTTAACGGTATCGCAGTTTTTTATGCCATAAAGCACAACCATCGTTACAACTGGCTGTTCAACAATTCGTCAATGTCAGGCAATTCTTTGTCTGCCTTACAACGGATTTTATAAATATCGACGAATTCCATAAAGGCTTGTTGCAGGTCTTCGAGAATTTCTTCTTCATTTTCCCGCTCATCTTCGGGAACATCATCAGACTCCAAATACCCTTGTTGCAGGGCGATTTCACTGTTAATGGCAAGGATCGCGTAGATAATGGCATTGTTAGTTAGGTTTTGGCTCATTTGCTGGCACTCTATGGTTAAGTTAACTCTCTAATCTCGCAACAATTCATTAATCCCTGTTTTGCTGCGCGTCCGTTCATCGACTTGCTTGATAATCACTGCACAATACAGGCTGTATTTGCCATCTGAAGAGGGCAGGTTGCCGGAGACGACCACCGAACCTGTCGGAATACGCCCATAGCTGATTTCACCCGTCATGCGATTGAAGATTTTGGTGCTTTGTCCAATATAAACACCCATAGAAATTACGCAACCGTCTTCGACGATTACGCCTTCAACGATTTCTGAACGCGCGCCGATAAAGCAATTGTCCCCGATAATCGTTGGGCCTGCTTGTAAAGGTTCCAATACGCCGCCGATACCGACACCGCCGGAAAGGTGTACGTTTTTACCGATTTGGGCGCAGGAGCCTACGGTGACCCAGGTATCAACCATAGTGCCGCTATCCACATACGCGCCGATGTTGACGTAACATGGCATCAAGATTGCGCCGGGAGCGATATAGGAACCACGCCGGGCAACGGCATTGGGTACGACGCGCACACCCGCTTTGGCGAAGTCTGCTTCTGAGTAAGTAGAAAATTTACATTCGACCTTATCGTAATAACGGGTGTTGCCGCCGTCCATCAGGCGGTTTTCGTTAATGCGGAATGATAATAACACCGCTTTTTTCAGCCATTGGTTCGTTACCCAGTCGCCGTTTATTTTTTCTGCGACGCGGGCTTTGCCTGTGTCAAGCAAGGTTATCGCTTCTGTCACCGCATTGCGGACTTCTGCGCTAGCATTGGCTGGCGTGATGTCGGCACGTTGTTCAAAAGCGTTGTTGATGGTGTTTTCTAGTTCAGTCATGGTTTTACTTTCAGTTTAAAGTGGTTATGAAATTTTTAATGCGATGGGCGGCTTCGATACACTCAGATAAAGGTGCAACTAAAGCGATTCGTACATGATTTTGGCCGGGATTGATGCCAGCGAATTCACGCGATAAGTAACTGCCGGGCAATACTGTGACGTTTTCTTTAGCAAAAAGCTGTCTAGCGAATTCCGTGGCGGCAGTTGCTCCCGGCAACTTGCCGCACTTCCTCCATCCCTGGAGGTCGTCTGAAATCGGCACTTTCAGCCATACGTAAAAACTGGCTGCGGGTTTATGGATGTCGCACACGTCGCTGAGTATGTCGATAAAAGCGGCAAATTTGGCACGGTACAATTGGCGATTTTCGATGACGTGGGCTTCGTCCAGCCAAGCCAGGATGCTGGCCTGTTGCGTGGGCAACGGCATCGCGCAACCTTGGTACGTACGGTACTGAAAATACGAGCGCAAAATGTCCGCATCCCCAGCGACAAAACCGGAGCGCAAGCCCGGTGCATTGGAACGTTTAGATAAGCTATGGAAAACAAGGCAGCGCTTGAATGCCGTGTTGCCCATTGTGTAAGCAGTTTGCAATAAACCTACGGGCGGATTGTTCTCGTCATCATAAAGCTCGCTATAACATTCATCCGAAGCAATCACGAAATCATATTTTTCCGCTAGACGGATCAGCTTCTCCTGACTGGCTTGCGGCATCACTGCACCGCTGGGGTTGCCCGGTGAGCAAATATAAATCAACTGGCAGCGTTGCCATACGTCTTCAGGTACAGTATCGAAATCGGGCAAATAGCCAGATGCTTCCAGGGTATTCAGAAAATAAGGTTCAGCACCCGCCAGTAATGCCGCACCTTCATAAATTTGATAGAAGGGGTTGGGCATGATGACAACTGGCTTTGATGAAGCATCAATAACGCACTGGGCTACCGAAAACAACGCCTCGCGAGTGCCACTTACGGGTAAAACTTGGGTTTCAGGATCAAACGCCTCACGCGGAATTTTGAAACGAAAACTTAACCAGTCGGCAATCGCTATTCGTAAACCCAAAATACCTTTGGTTGTAGGGTAAGTGCCCAATCCTTTGATGTGTTCAAACAGGGCATCCTGAATAAATTTTGGTGTCGCATGGGCGGGTTCACCGATGGATAAGGCAATGTGCTGTTTGTCTTGGGGCGCAATGATACCGTGCTTTAGTTGCGCCAGTTTCTCAAACGGGTAAGGATGGCAATATTTTAAACCTGGATTCATGCTTAGATACAATGCGGCTGCTTACCCATAGCCTGGGCTTGTTGATACAATGCCATTGCTTGCGGCATGTGCTGCTCCAGATTTTGGATGCGGGTGGCATGTGCAGGATGAGTAGACATAAACTCTACCGGTTGCTTCCCTTGGGTGGCTTGCTCCATTTTTTGCCACAGAGTGATGCTGTTTTTTGGGTCAAAACCCGCTTTCGCCATCAAATCCACGCCAATAATATCGGCTTCGCTTTCCTGGGTACGGCTGAAAGGCATGAGCACACCATACTGGGCACCTACGCCCAGCATTCCGAAACCGAGCTGGCCTAAAGCAGAAGTCGGCATGGTAAGGGCTTGCAATACGTTCAAGCCTTGGCTCATAGCCATTTCTTGGGATGCCCGTTCATTGCTATGTTTAGCCAGGACGTGACCGATCTCGTGGCCGATGACGGCGGCCAGTTGTTCCTGATTATCGACCAATTGCAGCATCCCGGTATGTACGCCGATTTTATTGCCGGGCAGGGCAAAAGCATTGGGACTGTTGTCTTCAAAGACAACGACTTCCCAACTGCCACCAACTACCTGAGTGATGGCGTTAGCAATGCAGGTCGTTGTCTGATTGTATTGGCCGTTATAGCTGACTTTTTTGTCCTTTTTTAGGGTGTCAAATGCTTGTAAACCCATTTGGTCTATTTGTGTTTCAGGCATAAAGATAAACTGGCTTCTACCAGTGGGACTGGTCGCGCAGGCGCTTAGTAAACACGTAATTAATACGATAGGAAATAGTTTGCTAAACATACACAAAGACCTACAGATGCTGATAAGGGATGGTATTTTAACGTAATTGGGAGAGTGTAAGTAATAAAGTTACATACTGGGATCGACTGTAGGCTGCATTCTACCGCTAGAAAATGACTGTCATAAAAAATAGAGTGCCGTGCCAAAACTGTAAATCAGTAACTTCAAACCAGTTCTCAAAGTAATATAGTTTCATATCGAAGGCACACTTTCGACCCCTATGTATAGAACCTAACTATGAATAGTTGCGTTTTATTCCCGCCCATATCCCCCGCACTACCAGTAAAGCCTGGTAGTGCGCTTTACATAGTTATAAATCTTGAAGGAACTGCATTAACGCATCATCAGCTGGATGGTAGCGACTGATTGTTGTTTCGGGCTCTTGGAGCCTCGCCAATGCTTTTTCCTTCATCGCTAAATCTGCCTCGACGTAGCGATGTGTGGTAGTCGTGCTCTCGTGCCCTAGCCATAAGGCAATCACACTAAATGCGACACCGGACTGTAACAGATGCATGGCTGTCGTATGCCTTATGGTATGAGGCGAGATTTTTCGTTTGGAGAGGCTTTTATGTGCCTGGGCTGCCCGATCTACCGCAATGTTTAGGCGTTGGGTGACATTACAACGTGTCATCGGATTAGCATCCCGGTTAGGCAATAACGCGGCGCCTGTACCCAACATTGGGTTACGTCGCAACCAGACTCGGATTTCCTGGGCTGTGCCCTTCCATAAAGGTGTCGACCGCTGTCTGCGTCCCTTGCCACGCAGGTGCACACAGGCGGATTCACCCAAGGCGACATCGCCCACCTTGACGCCAATGATTTCTGAGACGCGAACGCCCGTGTTATAAAGCATGGCTAACAGTAGATGGTCGCGTTGCGAAGTCCAGGTATCACCGGGCTGCCCAATCACCGCCAACATTTCCTCACGGGTCATAAAACCCAGCATAGGGCGTTCAAAACGCTTCATGGGTACGCCCAACGCTTGTTCAATGACAAAGAAAGATGTTACGTCACGCCGTGCTGCGAACTTAAGGAACGCACGCAACGCCGTCAGTCTCAGGTTGCGGCTGCGCACCGAATTTTGCCTTTGTTGTTCCAAGTGATCCAGAAATGCCGGTATCAATTCCGGCACGATGTCGCTCAATTTCAGCGCCGTCGGCATTTTGCCCAACCGATGCTGCGCAAAATCCAGGAACAACAGCAGGGAGTCCCGGTAGGAAGCAATCGTGCGAGGGCTCAATGCGCGCTGGGCCACCAGATACTCGGTAAAAAATTGCTGCACCAGCGCAGCAAACGATACGGGCCGGGGCGCTGTTAGTTCAGTCATGGTACACCCCCGGCATGTGTGTAAAGGTTTCAAATCTCTCTGCCGCCACTGCCATGAGCTGAGGGATGCCAGTGAGGTACCAGTAAGTGTTAGTCACCATGGCATGCCCCACATACGTGGACAAGGCCAACATCTGCTGGTCGACATCCAGCCCTTGGGCCTGCCAGAGCAGCATGCGGCGGACGACAAAGGTGCGCCTTAAATCGTGGATGCGTGGGCCATTGTGCGCACCGCAGTTGATCCAACCCAATTGGTCACGTAAGCTAATGAAAACGCGATGGACTTGCCCCAAGCCAAGTGGCCGACCTAGCCGTCGCCCCCGCGCGCCGATAAAGAACGGCGTTCCGTCGGACACTTCGATGTGTAAATTACGTTGCGACCGATACCGCCGCAGGACTTCTAGCGTACTCGGATGCATGGGTACATGGCGTGACTTGGCAAATTTGGTTTGCCGGATGGTCAGCATGCCCACCTTTAGGTCGACATCCGTATCCAACAAATGTAAGGCTTCGGAAACACGGAGGCCTGTGGAAGCGATTAAACCGAACAGTGTTTCGTAGGTGGCGCCACGCAATCCTGGAATAAAGGAACCCAGATTACGTGCAGCGTCCAGCAAGTCGATGATCTCCTGTTCGCTATAGATATGCGGCGCCAAACGCTGGCCAATTCGGCCAAAGACAGTATCGTCCGGCACCTCGGTACGGGGTTCAAATTGTTGTAGGTAACGGCAAAACGAGCGCAGATGTTTCAGTCGTCGCGCCCAAGTGTCTGGCTTATCGCTGTTGCCCTGGTCTTGCCGCGCCCAATCGGCCATGATCTCAACGGTCACGGGTTCTTGGCTATTAAGTGCATCAATGTAACGGGCAAAACTCATAATTGAATAGCCAGTGGTGCGTAAGCCAAAGCCCAGCCGACGACGCTCGCCCAGGTAATTTTCGGCATGTGTTTGCATCAAAATGTGCGCATTCATGATGCGCTCCCAGGCCAAGGCATGGCCACTTCAGCAAGATTCCTGCTATCAAGTTTGGCATAAACCAGGGTGGTATTGAGCGAGCGATGCCGAAGTACATCGGCCACTTCTTTAAGTGAACTGCCACCCGCCAATAGTCGGCTGGCCATAGTGTGCCGCAGAAGGTGCGACCGCGTATAAGGCAAACCGGCTCGCGCATAAGCCTGCCGTATTGATTGTCGGATGAGGTCAGGACTGACGGGCTGATCGCGTGGCGCAACGTTACGGACAAACACCGCACGGTTATTGGTAAATGGCCGTTCATACTGCAGGTAATCGGCAATAGCTTGGCCGGTCGCTACGGGCAACGGCATCACATCTTCACGACGGCCTTTAGTCCGTCGCAGAGTGATAGTCGATGCCCCCCAGTCGATATCGTCAAGCCCAAGATGAGCCACCTCGCTGCTGCGCAAACCAAGATCCAGCGTGCAATGCACGATGGCTGCCGTTCTGCGTGCCGCTTTGCCGTCATATACAAGAGCGGCCAATAAGCGTTCGACTTCGTCGTTGTTCAATGTCTTCGGTAGAGTCGCTTGTTGCCAGTTGGCCGGGAAACTGGTGACTCCAATCAGATGGTGTACGCAATCACCCAGAGTAGTTCGATAACGAAAATAACCGCGTAATGCCGAGACAGGGGCACTGATACTGGCGGGAACTTTGCAAAACTCGCTCTGGCAGACGACAAACTTGCGTATATCGTCGGGTTTGAAAGCACTGATCACAACCGATTGATCGGCAAACTGCCCCAGAAGCAGGCGGCGAATGATAGCAAGGTAGTGTTTACGCGTTTTGGGTGCGAGTCCTCGGACACGGTTCATATACTCATCGAATCGGCGCAACTCCTCATCCAACGGCGTTAGCCCTATTGCTGGATCGGCGACGACGGCATTGGCACGCAGCTGAACAAGAAGATGACCAAGTGCTGCATGCAAATCTTTACGGTCGTGGAATACAGGCTTTTCACAGTTACAGCGAGGCAGGTGACCGTCAAGAAAGCGTTCGATCAGCGTCTCATCGATGCCTTTGACATCAATATTGCACAGGCTAATCCAGCGCGCAAAGTGGGTCAGTCCGGCAAGGTAATTATCAATAGTATTTGATGCATAGCGGCAGTCAAGCAAGTGCAGCATTAAAGCATCAACGTGGGGAGCTAATTGGCTTTTAAGAAGCCATAGCGATGTGTGGCGGTTAGCAGTGTTCATTAGAACCTCCTGAGGCGAGTGAGTTTTCACTTCAGGACACCGGCAAAACTATGTCAAGTTAATAAGCTCGAGATTGGCAGGGATATCAATAAAACAAGGCGTTGTAGCTAACTGCAATCTGTAGCTATACATAGTTAGGTTCTATACATAGTGGCCGCTATGGATAGCTATCCATAGCGACCCAAAGGCGACATTCACAATTTGCGCACATTCCAATCCAACACCCTTTCAGCACTTCAACAACAGTCCCTATATTATTCTATAATAACTTGAAATAATTATTTCATTCTGTAGAATGTATTCAAGCTAATGAAGGAGTAGTCATGAACACTGTTTCCACTGCTGCACAAACCACTCGGTCAAGAGTATTAAGCCAGGCCGTGATTGAAGCGGCAAAGAGGATGAAAGTCGGCCCGACTGACCTTGGGTTGATTGTTGGGTTCAGCCAACCCACTGCTTCACGCCTGCTTCGCGAAAAATTTTCCATTCCTGAAGGCAGCAAGGAGTGGGAATTATCTGCACATTTTGTAAGGCTTTATCGTTCATTATCCTCAATGGTTGGTGGTGATGATGCGCTCGTCGAGAGTTGGCTTAAATCGCCTAACAAAGCCTTTAGCCAACAAATTCCACTCGACTATATCAAGCGAGTGGACGGCCTTATTCATGCCTGTAACTATCTGGACGCACACCGCGCTACAGTCTGAGGCTAAGCCTTGGGCTGGCTCTGGATGGCGAGCAGTAGAGGCGCAGCACAAAAATGCCACCATGGTGCTTGCACATGGAAATCTGAGCGACCAAGCTACCCTGGAGAACGTCTTGGATGCAGTGAAGCCCATCCTTCCCCCAGAAGCGGAAGGATTGCATTGGCTGCTCTTTACCCCATTTAGGTACCCGCCCAAAAAGGGAGGCTTCCGCTTTCGGGCAGAAGGTGAACTTGGTGTGTTCTATGGGACAGAAGATTGTAAAACCGCCTGTGCTGAAGCCGGCTATTGGCGCTGGAAGTTTTGGATGGATAGCGATGGCTTGCGCGGACATTCAAAGACGCTTCAACTCACGCTATTTGGATTTCATGCACAAACAGGGCGTGGAATTGACTTATCAGTACCACCCCTATCTTCCAATCGCGGCGAATGGATGCAGCCATCGGATTACAGCCACACGCAAGGGTTAGCAGCGCAAGCCCGTCTAGCTGATATTGAGCTGATTCGATACGAATCCGTACGCAATAGTGGCGGTATCTGTCTTGCGATCCTGTCACCCAATATGTTTAGAGGTATTGATGCTTATAGAAATAACCAGCAAACATGGAATCTTCATATTGAACCACCATCCAAAATCACTTGGCAGCGTGAGCTAAGTGGTGATGGATTCTCGTTTGAGCTTGAATAAAAAGGAGTTCGATTTATGTGGCGGTCTAATAAAAACTTTATTTCACCACGAAGGTCACGAAGAGTCAGAATAGTATCGTTCCCACGCTCCGGTGTCACTGCCATTAAGTTAGCGGCAAGCGCCTTCTCCCTTGAGGGAGAAGGCTGGGATGAGGGTGAGTTTATAAGGGCTTTTCCTTGTTTTGTATCTCCTCACCCCAGCCCTCTCCAGCAGGAGAGGGAGATGGCATTGCTTAACTTAATGGCAGTGACGCACCGGTGTGGGTATGAATCCTGTGCCGCTCCAGCGGTGCGGGACGCAGAGCGTCCCTGGCGGCATTCCCACGCCGGAGCGTGGGAACGATAAAAAATGGTTACCTCGGGATTAGAGATTGCTCTCTTAGCCAAGGGTCCGCTAGAGTGGGGCAAGATCATGCCGTAACTGCCGGAAAAGGGTGGGCAAAAAAGCCTGCCCACCCTACTTAACTAAAGCTGTGAGCGATAAAATTTTTCCAATTCAAGGACGGCCATTTTTTGATATGAAGCATTATTTAGCTTGACCCAAAGATTCATTACAAAATAACCATAAGGCAGTATGGGGCCCTGATCAGAATAGGCAATTTCATGGAAATGCTTGTTCTCATCTTCATGATGTCCAATATGGTGAGGTAGCCCAATCAAGACGTATCGGCTTATTGAGGAATGGCTGACCCAGCCATAAGTCTTGCCGAACTGCCCGTTTTCCAAGCCCCAATGTTGAAAATAATTTACGGTTTCCAGAATACGAACGGCGGCGATGGCTTGGTAAAGGAACATGAAAGCGGCCAGCCAGCCATAGTAGACTATAATTAGGGTCAGCAGCATGAACTCAAGTAACAGGCCTTGAAATACTTGATTGTGAATGATGCCATGCTGATTTGGGCTAAGGGTCAGTCGATCTTGTTCCGAACGCCAGGCATAGCGTAAATACCCCAGATAAACCCGTTGCCAATAGTCCTTAAAATTCTCGTCCAATTTTGCCGTGGCTATGTCATCGGGCATGCCCAGGTTGAGGTGATGGCCGCGTTTGTGGGCGATAACAAAATGTTCATAACAAACGCTACATAACAAAAATCGGCCTAGCAGTTGTAGGGTGAGTTGTTGGCGATGGATTAATTCATGGGCAACCACGATTCCCGAAGTGCCGGAACTGGTGGCCACCAAAAAGCGGATGGCAACCAGATTAACCAAGCTGATGACGATGTCATTAGTGGATTCCCAACGCAGTTGGCTTACATAACCCAGCATGAAGATGATGTTTGCCAATTGTAAAAATGTCAGGGTATACAAGATGCCGTCATAGAATTTTTGCGAATACTTTGGGTTGCTTTCAGGCTTAAAGTCAGGGCAGAGCCAATCGGCCAACAATACCAACCAGAAAGGGATCGTCCAAGCCAAGGAGCTGGCGATACCGTGCAGCCCAGTAATCAGGAATAAAAAAGTGCTAATCGGCAAGATAAAGCACATTAAATGCTTAAAACGGACGGACATCACAGCTGCACTGCAATGGTTATGGGAACTCTGAATAAGTCCTTCGACAGGGCTCTCCTGAGCATAGCCGAAGGGCTCAGAACGGACGGTAATGGGTTGGTTTCGTTCGTGGTGAGCTGGTCGAACCATGAGCGAAATCAACCTGTTCAGAGTTTCCTTATGGGAACAGATGGTTAACATAATTATTGTGCCTTCTAATAATTGTTATTAGCACGTGGGCGTTTCAGCAAATATTGCCCAATCAGTGAAAATTTAAAGCGCTTGCTGGCAGTTTGTAAAGAACAATAGCCGGTGTAAATCCGCCGCCAATGGGCTAGCATGGTGTGCTCGCCGTAACAGGCGGATATTTCATCAAGATAGGCTTGTATCGCCTTAATAGCCAATGCTGAATGTCCCGATGAGAGGTTATCTATGGAAGTGTGGATGTCGACGATAGCGGAGTTGATGCCCCAGAATTTGAGTTCTTCTGATAAACGCAGATAAACCCTGCCCAAACCGCTGATTTCAATCGCCATATTCAAACCCAAGAGTTCCGGTAAAAATGCGCTAGGGAACTTGGATATTGCCATCAGATAGACCGGAATATCAAAAGCGCTATTGATAAAGCCGGGATGATTGACAAAATCCTTGGAATAAATCGGCGGCAGTTTGATATTCAAACTGTTGAGCAATTCCTGGTAAATATGGGGATGATTTTGCTCCAGGATGCCATTGCCGGTTTCGTCTTCGTAAATCTTGTGTAGCAAAGCACCAATTGCATGACTGGAATAGTAATCGAGTTGATGGATACCTTGTAACCAACTGCCGTCGGTCAGGATGGTCGGAGCAAACTGTTCAATTCCCCAAATGTAGGCATTTTTGGATAGTTTTGGCTTTCTGTTTAATGCCTTATAGGCATCAACTTCATGTTGATAAATCGACTTGATATAAATTTCAAAAGCTTGGTGAGAGTATTGGCGAAAAGGTATGCGGTTAAAAAATTTTGCCCTAGTCAAAATTCGGTTAACTTTATGTTTTGCAGTAGGCAAAACCTCTGGGAAGAGGTCGTTGTTGACCAGATAATAATAGAGTTCCCGGTTACTGAGTTTGGCGTAATTGTCCTGAGCTACGTCGTTAAACGCTAGTTGTGCTTCGGTTACGGCAACTTGGGGCGCAGGATCGCTGGAGATACTCTTTAAACCTACTTTATAGTTTGTAGATTTATGTTTTTTGCCTTGTGCCGTTCCTGGATTAAGCTCAGATAACAACCAGTTTTTGATAATGGCTTTGCCACTGTCATCAAGCACCCCAAACATGGGGCCGTTAAACTCAAATAGTTGGAGTAACCGGCTGTTTTCGGGTTTTCCACGGTCTACATACGGTGAATGCAGTAAGGTAGCAAGGAAGTTTGCGCTTTTGAAAGGCGTTTCCTTAAACCAGTCGTCGATAGTCCTGATGCCTAAGCGAATTTTTCCGTGGTGGCCTATGGCATTAGGCATTAGCGATGCGAGTAATTTCTCAACAGATTGTCGAGGCGAGAGGGTAGTGTGACAGTGTGTGCTGATCCGGTGACCGCAGCGTTCAAGTTGATGTTGATGCAGCCAGAATCCGGTTTGTATCCGTTGCCACAAATCGTCAGTTTGCGATTTAAATTCGCCAAGATAAGCCTTGATAATAGCCGCAATAGGCGTAATCTCCAGCTTGCGTTTGTCGCTTCGGGCAGTGATAAAGCCGGGCAGTTTGGTTTCGATATTGTCAGGAAAAAATTGCTCCAGCAGGCTTGGGCTTTGGCAGTAAGATAGAGTAAAGCCCAGGATTTCTGGAAAAAACACGCGGGGAAACTGCGCCAATGCCAGTTGGATCGTGGCAAAATCGAATATCTCATCACCAATTTCGGGTTGTTTAGCGAATTCCAACGTATGCAAGGCAGGTAACGCAATACCGGAAGCCAACACATGGGCACGGTAAATCTCCCGGCTATTGGCGATGCTGTGTTCGCTTGCCGTTAACCTTAAGGTCACGACCATCAGGTCTACCACTAACGGTGTTTGGCTAGTTACCGTTTGGGCAATGTTGGCTAACCAGCTTGGTTCAGTAAAATAAATAGGCGCATATTGAGCCAGGCAGTCGTTTAACACAGTTTTTGGCAATGGGTAGGGATGCGCTGATGCCGTGTGTTTAAGCAGGGTACCGAGCGCGGCAGGACTGTATTTTGTGCTGATTGTGCCAGAAAATTTTTGATTAACTGTTTGAAAATGCTGATTTAAAAAAAGATAGGCGCGGGGTAGGGCATCGTAATGTTCGCTGATATGAATTAATGTGTAGAACAGGCTGCGGCTATCGTTGCTGGCATCGGGCGTAGCCGTAGCGGCTGGTTTTGAAAAAACCGGCTGTAATGTAGGCGCTAAGGCAAGATTAAACGCGTTCATTTTTGTGTAATCTCACTCCTCACGAGGTTTAGTTATTAGATAATCATTGACCACCAATACATCCAGCCCAGTGGTCATAAACACAGTCAACGCATCCTCAAGGCTATGCACCAAAGGCTTGCCCATTATATTAAAGCTGGTGTTGAGCAATACAGGCACTTGCGTAAGCTGGTAAAACTGTTCGATCAAGTCATAAAAACGCGGATTCCATTCCCTTTTGACTGTTTGCAGCCGTCCAGTTCCATCGACATGACAGACGGCTGCGATTTTATTTTGCATGGATTTGCGGATGTGCAGCGTTTTGTCCATATAAGGTGACTCGTGGTAGTTCTCGAAATATTCATCCGCGTACTCATGCAGGATGGAAGGCGCAAACGGGCGAAACATTTCCCGGAACTTAACCTTTTCGTTGATAAGGTCTTGTGTGGCTGCTTTTCTTGGATCAGCGAGTATCGAGCGGTTTCCCAAGGCCCGTGGCCCATATTCGGCGCAGCCTTGCACCCAGCCGACCAACTTGCCATCTGCCAGTAACCGTGCGGTTTCTGCACATACACTGTCAGGTAAATGTTGAAAAGCAAGCGATCTATTGAATCGTATCAAACGCTTTACGGCATCATCCTTGATTGTCGAACCGGTATAGGGTGTTTGCAGTTGTGGTGGCTTTTGCTGTAGGGGCGAGTCTTCGTGATACGCCAGCCATGCTGCACCCAACGCACAGCCATCATCGGCGGGTGCGGAGGGAATAAATACCTGCTTGAATCGGGTACGTTGGGTGATCTGCCCGTTAAACGTCGAATTCAAGGCACAACCACCCGCCAAGGTCAGGTTATCGCATTGGGTGACTTCATGCAGGTCATTCAACAATTGTGTGACTAAATCGGCAAAGAAAACCTGGCCGGTATATGCCACATCCGCCATTTGTTCTATCGGACTATCGGGGTGTTGTTTAAACTCGTCCAGTTTGGCGATTAGTTCAAAGAATGCTTCTGAAGGATGTTTGCAATCAAAGCCGTTAACGACAATGATTGAGCTTAACAGGTTATACAGCTTCTGGTTGAGCTTGCCATAAGAAGCCAAGCCCATGACTTTCCATTCCTCGCCCTTAAGCCAGTCAAAGCCGCATAACTCGGTGATTTTCATGTAATACAAGCCTAAACTGGCCTTGCTTAAGCCTTTGGCTTCGTGCAGCCGTTCCAATTTCCAGTTACGGTAGCGGTAAAATGCCATAGAGCCATGTTCGCCGTAAGAATCAATCACCGCACAGGCGGCTTCTTCAAATGGACTGCTATAACAGGCAGTTGCCGCATGGGTGAGATGATGGTCGTAATCCTTAAATGCTATCGCACAATCAGGGTAATACTCCTGAAGAATTCGCACCAAATTCAGTCCAGCACGGTCAATGCTGCTACGCTGGCAGGCCATCATGTGGTGTAATTGGTAGTTTTTAAGTGTCGAATGCAGCTTTTTGATGCCCGTTTTTAATAAACCCGGCGCAGACAAAAAACCTAATTTCTTGACAATATTTTCGTAGAAAGGCCGTTTTTTTCGCCAGTTGATAGCAATAACAACTCTTTTTGGATTAGGGCAATGCTGTACTAGCAGTTCAGGGATGCGAAACAACTGGTCAGGTTCGCAATTAAGCGCACGTTTATTTTGCAGATACCGTTCCGTCGCCTCGGCAAAAAGCACCTCACCTTCATCGCTAATAATAGCCAAGGCGGAATCATGATAGGTGACCGATAGCCCTATGTAATAGGTTGACATACAGTTTTTGCTTCGCTCGTGTGCAAGTTTTTTAATGGGCAGTATAGGGTTTTTGTGGAGCTCTAGCCTAATATTTCTTTATCGTTTCGCACCATAACCATGCAGGTCGATCTTAATGTTGTCAAATGGGATTTATCGTATTATTGCTTTAATTGACTGAAAAAATAGCGGATTAGAAACCCTGTGGTTTTATGAGAAACGCTTACCTTAAAATGGCATATAAAAATTTATAACCTCATAAAATGATATTCACCTTTATAATCAACAGTCTCCTTGTAGCCCTAGCCGTGTTGATCCACTATGAGGCGCTTAACCTGCTATCCGTGCTGATCCCCAAACTCAGAGTAAAGCACCGCTTACGCGTATTGTTTGGTGTTTTTGGGGCATTGTTCGCCCATATAACTGAAATCTGGCTATTTGCCTTCGCTTATTTTTTCAAAATACGTTCAGGTTACTTCGGTACATTGGAAGGCGATTTCAACAACAGCCTGATGGATTGCAGTTACTTTTCCTTCACCACCTATACCTCACTGGGTTTCGGGGATATAGAACCCACAGGAGATATACGGTTCTTGGCTGCACTGGAAGCACTTACTGGTTTAGTGTTGATCGCTTGGACGGCTTCTTTTATGTTCCTGGAGATGCAGAAATTGTGGAAAGATAAGTAATGGAATGTCGTCGGCGGATTTATTAACCCAATAGCATAATTATCCAGCATCCCACTGCGCTTAGACTAAAGCAGCTTGTACATAACCCCTAAAAAGATATACTGTTATCAGAAGGTATATCAATTTAAGGAAACTCTGAATAAGTTGATTCCGCTCATGGTTCGACAACTCACCACGAACGGAATCAACTCGTTACCGTTCGTCCTGAGTCCTTCGGCTACGCTCAGGAGAGCCCTGTCGAAAGGCTTATGTGCTTCGACTCACTCAGCACGAACGGTTCAAACATCAACAGGCCGAATCAATAAAGTATCCGTTTTGCCTCACAACCCCAAATATTATTTCCCATACAGGAGAAAACCATGTCTGAAATCTATGGCGAACAACATCGTGCCATGCAAAATGCGTTTGACACCAAAAATCTGGCGGATCGTGTCAATGAAATCATCGTTGCCGAAGAGATTGCCGATGATAGGAAAGGCTTTATTGAAACGCGGGACATGTTTTTTCTGACCACGATAGATCACCGGGGTTATCCTACCTGCTCATATAAGGGCGGTAATCCTGGCTTTGTTAAAGTGCTGGACAGCAAAACACTGGCCTTTCCCAGTTTCGATGGTAACGGCATGTTTCTTTCGATGGGCAATATTTTGGCAAACAACAAAATCGGGATGTTGTTTATCGACTTCGAGACACCGCACCGCATCCGTATACATGGCACTGCCAGCATTGACCAGCACGACCCTTTGATCGCTGAGTTTCATGGCGCTCAGTTGGTGGTTCGGGTTGCCGTTACTGAAATCTTTATCAACTGCCCCCGCTACATCCACAAATATCAACGCATAGCCACGTCAAAATACGTCCCGCAAAACGATTGTTCCACACCATCGGCGCAATGGAAACGTATCGATGCCATTCAGGACGCACTGCCAGAACGCGATAAAAACATCGCAGACGCACTCGGCGGAGCCATCACACCGGAAGAATATGGAGATATGCTAATGAAGGGAGAGGCTTAGCAAGCAGCTTCGATTTTGTAGGATCAATTGAGGAGATCAAGGTTGGGCTGAATAAGATGAAGCCCAATTTGAGATGCAAAGAAACACACCTGCTGTGTAACGGCATTGGCAGTTTGGTTTGTTGGGCTTCCTAAGCCTAGAAAAATCAGTTGAGCCTTCCAAATCCTCCTCGTCACTTATCTCATATCGGTTTTTAATATCGTCAATAGCCGCTTGAATTGAAGCTTTGCTTGGTATGGGATTGCCCCGCACTTACGGTGTCTGATAGCATTTGGGGTATCTCTATTGCGTAACGGCTCAAGCCCCAAAAGCCCCTCCATTATTGCGGATGCCAATGCCTATTTAGATGTAGACGGCAGGCTTCTTTGTGGCAGAATAGCCATTGCTATCAAAACAAAACCGTCCTGACACACGCCGCCTATTGCCTACTTACCCCACAAACCATGACCGCCTTACAAACATTGCTCAACGCCTACCGTGTAGCCGCCCAAACTCACCGCGAAAAAGGCACTTATTTTGAAGACTTGATTTGCACTTACCTTCGTAATGAGGCTAGCTATAAAGACTTATACAGCCAGGTATGGATTTATGCAGATTGGGCGCGTGAGCAAGGCTTGGATGCGCGGGACACGGGCATAGACTTGGTGGCAAAGACAGCAGGAACGGACGAATACCATGCTATCCAATGCAAATTTTATGCGGAGGATTATCGGATACAAAAATCCGATATTGACAGCTTCTTTACCGCATCCGGTAAAAAGCCGTTCAGTCATCGGATTATTATCAGCACCACCAACAACTGGAGTGAACACGCCGAAGACGCGCTACAAAACCAACAACCGCCTGTTAGCAAGATTGACCTGAGCGATCTTGAAAACAGCCAGATTGATTGGGCCAGCTACCAGCCACACCAACCGCCAGCACTGAAACCCAAAAAACAATTACGCGACCACCAGGCCGCCGCCTTAAATGGCGTAGAACAAGGCTTACAAACCTCAGAGCGCGGCAAGCTCATTATGGCGTGTGGCACGGGCAAAACCTTTACCAGCCTTAAGATTGCCGAAAAACTCGCCGGTAAGGGCAAACGTGTGTTGTTTTTAGTGCCAAGCCTATCGCTGTTGTCGCAAACCTTGACCGAATGGACGCAAGAATCCACCACGCCCTTGCATAGCTTTGCCGTCTGTTCGGATAGCGATGTCGGCAAAAAGCGCAAAAAAGACGATGACATTGTACAAACCTTTACCCATGAGTTGCGCTACCCCGCCACCACCAACGCCGCACAACTTGCCAAGGAAATCAGCAAACGCCATGACGGCCACCACATGAGCGTGGTGTTTTCCACTTACCACTCCATTGAAGTCATCAGCAAAGCCCAACAGCAATACAACCTCGCGGATTTTGTCCTGATTATCTGCGATGAAGCGCACCGTACCACGGGCGCAACCTTTGGCGATGATGACGAATCCACTTTCGTAAAAGTCCACGATGCCGGTTTTATCAAGGCCGCCAAACGCCTGTACATGACCGCAACCCCGCGTATCTATGGCGATATGGCAAAAGCCACCGCCGAAAAAGACAGCGTGGCCTTATGCTCAATGGATGATGAAACGCTATTCGGTCACGAGCTATACGTCATCAGCTTTTCCGAAGCGGTCAGGCAAGAATTGTTGGTTGATTATAAAGTGATCGTTTTGGCGATAGATGAAATCCATGTTAGCCAACGGCTGCAAAAACTGCTGGCCGATGACAACAACCAGCTCAAAGTTGATGATGCCGCCAAAATTGTCGGCTGTTGGAAAGCCTTATCCAAACAGGGGACAAGCGAAGATTTAAGTGACGACCATGCCTACATGCGCCGCGCCGTGGCATTTTGTCAGGTCATTGAACCTGCCAAGAACCCGCTTACCCATAAAGTCAGCTCCAAAAACATCGCCAATATGTTCAAGGCGGTCGTGGATGCTTATCAGGAAGAAGAGTTAAGCCAAGCTTCTGAGAAACCAGCCAATAGCGGAGTTCAAAACATGTTTTGGACTTCCGATGCCAAACTAAACCTACAATGCGAAGCCGCACACGTTGACGGCAGCATGAATGCCAGCCAAAAAGAAGAAAAGCTGAGTTGGCTCAAAGCAGAAACACCCGCTTACACCTGCCGGATTTTAAGCAATGTCCGTTGCTTGTCCGAAGGCGTGGACGTACCCGCCTTGGATGCCGTGTTGTTTCTAACGCCGCGTAATTCGCAGGTCGATGTGGTGCAATCGGTGGGGCGCGTCATGCGTAAGGCCGAAGGCAAAAAACGCGGTTATGTGATTCTGCCCGTGGTCATTCCCGCAGGGATGGAACCCCACCAAGCCCTCAATGACAACAAGACCTACAAAGTCGTCTGGCAAGTGCTGCAAGCCCTGCGCTCACATGATGACCGTTTTGATGCCATGATTAACAAGCTGGATTTGATCGGCAAAGATGCGTCAAAAATGGAAGTGATCGCCATTACCGACAAAATCAATCCTAAAGCCAAAAACAAAATCGGTGGAACGCCACCAAACACAGGCAAAGGCGCTTATGGCATAGGGGAAAAACAAGAAAGTTACCAGGTGCAAACCCAAAACCAGGTCGAGTTTGAAATCAGTGAAATTGAACGCGCCATTTACGCCAAAGTCGTCAAAAAATGCGGCAACCGCAGCCATTGGGAAGATTGGGCAAACGATATTTCCAAAATCGCCCGTACCCATATCGCCCGCATCCAAGCCATTTTAGGTACGCCCACCAACACCGCAGAAATTGTCGCCTTTAACGCCTTTGCCCATGAATTGCGCGACGACCTCAACAACGCCATTACCGATGGTGAAATCGTCGAAATGCTGGCACAGCACCTGATTACCAAGCCCGTGTTTGATGCCCTGTTCCAGGATTACAGCTTTGCCCAGCACAACCCCATGTCGATTGCCATGCAAGACATCTTGGACAAGTTGCATGAACATCATATCGACAAAGAAGCCGACACCCTGCAACGCTTCTATGACAGCGTAAAAATGCGTGCCGAAGGCATCGACAACGCCGCAGGTAAACAAAAGATCGTCGTAGAACTGTACGACAAGTTTTTCCGCAACGCCTTCCCACGCATGACTGAACGCTTGGGCATCGTCTATACCCCCGTAGAAGTGGTCGATTTTATACTCCACAGCGTCAATGACGCGCTGCAAAACGAATTCGGGCAAACATTGGGCGATAAAAATGTCCACATCATCGACCCGTTTACAGGGACCGGCACGTTTATCACCCGCTTGCTGCAAAGCGGCCTCATCAGCCCCGCACAACTGCCCTACAAATACCAACACGAAATCCATGCCAACGAAATCGTCTTGCTGGCCTATTACATTGCTGCGATTAATATTGAGGCGGTGTATCACGATATTATGAATTCCCCTCATCCCAGCCTTCTCCCTGAGGGAGAAGGAGCGCATTCCCCACGCCTTTTGGAAGAAGGAGCAGATTCCCCTCGCCCTCAGGGAGAGGGGCAAGGGGTGAGGGTGAGCTACCAACCCTTCAAAGGCATTTGCCTAACCGACACCTTCCAGTTGTATGAAAAAGACGATTTAGTCAGCCAGATTTTAGTGGACAACAGCGCACGGCGCACCAAGCAAAAAGCCTTGGATATTCGCGTCATTATTGGCAATCCGCCGTATTCGGCAGGGCAAGAAAGCGCAAACGACAATAATGCCAATGTGGAATATAAATCCTTGGATGAAAAAATCCGCTCAACCTATGCCACAAATTCCACCGCCACCAACAAAAACGCGTTATACGACTCCTACATCCGCGCTATCCGTTGGGCGAGCGACCGCGTGGGTGATAGCGGTATCATCGGCTTTGTCACCAATGCGGGTTTTATTGAAGCCAATACCGCCGATGGCTTGCGTCAATGTTTAGCCGATGAATTCAGCAGTATCTATATTTTTCATTTGCGCGGCAATGCACGGACATCGGGCGAATTACGCCGCAAAGAAAAAGACAATGTTTTTGGTCAAGGCACCCGCACGCCGATTGCCATTACCATTTTTGTCAAAAATCCCAATGCGACAGAAAAGGGCCTTATCTACCTGCACGACATCGGCGACTATTTAACCCAAACACAAAAACTCGAAAGTATTAGCGACCTCAAAAGCATTAACGGCATTACGGCGGCGGATGGCTGGCAAAAGGTCATACCCGACCAGCATAACGACTGGCTAAAGCAGCGTGATGATAGTTTTAGCCACTTTATTAGTTTGGGGGATAAGAAAGATAAAGATGCTGTAGCAATTTTTGATAATTATTCGAGGGGGATCTCAACAAGCCGGGATGCTTGGTGTTACAACTTTTCAAAAAATACACTTGCTAAAAATATGAGGGGCATGATTGATTTTTATAATAAGGAAGTTGAACGCTATCAAAGGGCTTGCGAAGGATTAGGCAAAGATAACTATCCTAATGTAGATAATTTTATCAGCCTGCATGCAACAAATATTAGTTGGAATAGAGGGCTTAAAAATGATTTGAGCCGATTCACAAAACACGGTTATCAAGAATCGGCTTTAGTGAAAGGGATGTACCGAACTTTTACCAAGTCCCCGGTTTATTTCAGCAAATACATGAATGACATGGTTTATCAGATGCCCCGCATTTTTCCAGATTCATCAGTTGAAAATCGGGTGATTTGTGTGACTGGATTAGGCACTCCTAAAGCATTTTCTGCCATTATGACAAATGTTTTGCCTGATATTCAGTTACAAGCAAATGGCCAATGCTTCCCCCTAAAACTCTACGAACCCACACAAGCCGATGAAAACCAACAGCCCAGCGGCGTAAAACCACAAACCGACCTGTTCAGCGACGAAGCTTATGTAGGCTGGGTTAGCGCTAGCGTAACCCAGCAAAACGCCACAACCATCGACACCGAAACGCTGGGTTACGCTAGCGCTAACCCAGCCTACCAAAGCAAAGACGGCATTACCGATGCCGGTTTAGCCCACTTTCAAGCCGCTTATCCCTTTGAGACCATCAACAAAGAAGACCTGTTCTATTACATCTACGGCTTGCTGCATTCAGAAGACTATAAAACCCAATACGCCGATAACCTGACCAAAGAACTGCCGCGTATCCCGTGCGTAAAGCAAGCGGCGGATTTTTGGGCATTCAGCAAAGCAGGCCGCGACTTAGCGGAACTGCACATCAACTACGAAACCGTCGAACCCTATCCCGTTACGGTTGAATGCGGAAAAACGACTATTGATGATCTCAAGGACTCTGATTTTTACGTCACCCAAATGAAGTTTGCCAAAAAAGGCGATAAATCCAAGGTGATTTATAACCACCTTATCACTATCAAAAACATTCCCTTGGCGGCTTACGACTATGTTGTGAACGGCAAACCCGCGCTGGAATGGGTGATGGAACGCCAAGCCGTCAGCACCCACAAAGACAGCGGCATAGTCAACGATGCCAATGCTTGGGCAATAGAAACCGTCGGCAACCCACGTTACCCGCTGGAACTGTTCCAGCGGGTCATCACCGTAAGCCTTGAAACCCTGAAAATCGTCAACGCCTTGCCCCGCTTCGATGCCAGCCCCAGCTCGTAGTCGTAGGGTGGGCAGGCTTTTTTGCCCACCGTTTACCATCACCGCATTTGTTCCGCGTGGGCAGGAAAGCGTTGCCCACCCTACTGACTATGCCTTACAGAATGCGAGTTTTATGCACTTCGTTGAACCTTGTTGAATCCGCTTAGTGGCGGAGAGAGAGGGGTTCGAACCCTCGATACGTTACCGTATACACACTTTCCAGGCGTGCGCCTTCGACCACTCGGCCATCTCTCCTGATTTTTTTCTTTGACTGTCTGCTCTGGGGGTTACGCTAGCTTGGGCAGGCCGGGAAGGATAAGCTAGAAACCCTTTTGTTGCAATGACTTTATCTATACTTATTGCCTGGCTCGGTGAAGTATTAATATCCTTTGCTTACCCTAATCGAAAAGTGAGGGGGCTTTGAAAGGTTCAGCACGAACCGTTTCAGATATTAAGCAGCCTCTAAAGCTCCTTGTCCATTAGGGATACTTATAAGGATGAAGGTAGGTAGTCAACCCTGATAAATAAATTATCCAATTGAAATGTATAAATATTTTGGGATTGGTATTGCTGCTTCCCTAAATAAGCTAAAATCATCCAGCCTAATAACGACCTGCAACTTTTGCAATTAAAGCGTTAATAACTGATACGTAAGCCGAGTTCTGCGCTGCGCCCTGGCTCCGGCGCAAAGTTACGCAGGTACGATGTTGAATTACGGATATTTTCGTTCAACAGGTTCTTGCCTTTGGCAAACAGCAATATTTCAGTGTCATGAAGTTCAGCTATCTGGTACTGAGTGCCCACATTCAGCAACA
>Ga0302321_100000726_pt1 | contig 28620 bp, 17 predicted proteins | sample Fen_T0_1_FD_202505 | JGI IMG/M metagenome (GOLD analysis project Ga0302321, IMG submission 202505) | Peat permafrost microbial communities from Stordalen Mire near Abisko, Sweden - Fen_T0_1 | ecosystem: Environmental > Terrestrial > Soil > Wetlands > Permafrost | place: Sweden: Abisko... | reverse complement strand
TTGAACCAATGAATGGCTGACAATCGGCTCCTGCAGACATGTGAAAATCGACCCCCAATTCCGACGGGTGTGGATAGGAACATGGTCGGGATGGGGTTCACAAATGTCTCCGTGGTGGATTGGCGAAGTCATGTCCGCTCGGCCCCGTACGTCCCCAAGCGCATAGGACAGATGCCATCGTGCCTGCGTCGGCAGCAGTGCCCCTACAGCGATGACCGGGCACGCTTCAGTTCCCCGGGTTTCAGCGACGCGCCGATTAACGCATGAGCCTTGAGCACTGGCGACTGACGCTTGCGCTGCTGCTATCGCTGCTGATCCACACGTTGCTGTTGAGCCTGACCTTCGGTGGCCAGGGACTTTGGTTTCCGGGATTCGGGTTCCCCTGGCAGGAGCGACGGATCGAGGCACCCGATCTGCGCGTCGTGGTGGTTCCGGCGCAGGTCACGCCGGTGGCGGAGCCGTCGCAGCAAGCATGGGTGGAGCAGTCCGTTACCAGCGGGCCGGCGCCGACACCGTCCGTGTCCCGTGCACCGACCCCGCGACGGACTGCGGCAGCAATGACGCCGGAGAGCAAGCCGGGTACAAACGCCGCAACCGATGCAGCTTCCGCGCAAATGCCGTTGCGCGCCGATCGGCCCGGTGACGCGACGCCCCCCCCGATTCCGGCGCCAGCCGTGATTGCCGTGACGCGGACCGACGAGTCCGCATGGGTCGTGCCCGCCATTCCGACGCCGCCAACGCCTGGCATTGCGGCAGCGCCAAGCGCTTCAGGCCTGGAAGCCGCAACGCCGTCACTTCGAGATGCTGGCGATGAAGCGCAGATGCGAATCGACCAGGAGGCGCGACAAGACGCCGCCCGTCAGGCAGCCGTGCGGACAGAGAACGCTACGCTTGAGGCCGAACGCCAGGAGGCCGCTCGGCAGGCGGCAGTCCTGCAAGAGGCGGCGCGACAAGTGGCGGTACGGCAGGAGGCCGCACTGCTGGACGCCGCACGAGTCGAGGCCGCGCGAGTCGAGGCTGCACGAGTCGAGGCTGCACGAGTCGAGGCCGCACGGGTCGAGGCCGCACGAGTCGAGGCCGCGCGAGTCGAAGCCGCGCGAGTCGAGGCCGCACGAGTCGAGGCCGCGCGAGTCGAGGCCGCACGAGTCGAGGCCGCACGAGTCGAGGCCGCGCGAGTCGAGGCCGCACGGCAAGCAACCGACCTGCAGGAAGCGGCACCGCAACCGGCCGCGCTGCTGGAGTCCGCACGGGTCGACGCTGCGCAAGAGGCGGCCGCAAGAAGGGAAGCGGCACTTCGGGCGATAGGACGCCAACTGGATGAGGAGGCCGCCCGACGCGACGCTGCCACGGCTGCCGCGCGCCTGCCGCCCTCGTCGAGCAGCGCACGTCGATACAGGCTCTTCGGTCGCACCGACCCCAACGCGGAACTCATCCTCTATGTGGAAGCCTGGAGCCGGAAGATCCAGCTGAATATGACGTTCGACATGGTTCGCGAAGCGGCGAAGAAGCCTCACACCGATCCTGTCGTGACGGTGGCCGTTCGTAGCGACGGCTCGGTGGAGTCGGTGACCTTCGTTCAATCCAGCGGCGTGGCGGCCCTCGACGACGCGATTCGACGCGTCGTGCACAGCCAGACGCCCTACCAGGTGTTCCCGCCGGCACTGGTACGTGAGTTCGACGTGATCGAGATCCGCCGAACCTGGTACTTCGACGTGGCGATCCGGCTGTACTGATGGGAGTCGGACTGACCACCATGAGGCTCCTTTCCCTCGACAAAGGAGCGACTCACGGAAACGACATCGGTCGACACCTACACGATCAATTCCCGGCCGACCAACCCTTCTGAATGCGATGTCTGGAAATCGTTTTCTTGTAGACACTGCAAACGATTCATGGACTTTCCACGGTATCGTGGGAAGTCAAGCATCTAGCTGGTCAATTGTCGCGGCAAACGCGCGCGTCCGGCTCAGGTGCCCGGCCCGAGGCTGCTCCGCGAGCCCACAATCTCAATCGAAGGCAAGCGATACAGCGGCTTCCCGTCCACGAACTCCCCCGTGAAGGCACCTACGTACGGCGCCACGTCCCCTGCGGGACGGTTCGGTCTCGGCGTGAGCTCCGAAGCGCACCCAGTGAGTCCGACAATCAGGAAAGCCACTGTGGCAATTGCACTGCATGCATGGGAACTGCGCTCGAACTGGCGATTGCATCGATACATGCCGGCTCACCTCCCGCAGATTGTAGACTGCAGCATTACTGACAATACACTCTCAATGCCGAACGAGGAACAAAGGACTGGAAGCCGGGCCGAGACCGACGACGGCTTCCGCGTCGGCAACCGCACGCAGGGCAAGGGGGAAACGTGGCCTAGCATGACCGATTGAGTTCGGCGGATACTGATCGAGACATCGAGCCACGCAGTTCGTCCATCGTAACAATATCGATTTCAACGGCAACAGGGAGACATCGACCAATGGCGGCGAATGCAACCTTTATGGCTCCCGGCGAGGGGGAGACGGTCTTCACGGTCAGTTCCGCCCCGATCAAGTTCGGCGTTGGCGCACTGAGCGAGGTCGGAGCAGACGCCCAGGCGCTCGGCATGAAGCGCGTCGCTCTGTTCGTCGATTCGCACGTACTGGCCAGCCTACCCGGAGAAACGGCGCTCGGCGCGCTCCGTGCGGCGGGCCTCGACGTCGAGGTTTATGCCCAAGCGCGCTGCGAGCCGAACAGCGATTCCTTCGAGTCGGCGGCCGCTTTCGCCCGCGACGGGGCCTTCGACGGCTTCGTCTCCCTGGGCGGCGGATCCGTGATGGACACCGCCAAGGCAGCCAATCTTCTTTCCTCCTACCCCGACGAGCTCATCGCCTACATCAACGCGCCGATCGGCAGGGCGAAGCCCATTCCGGGACGACTGAAGCCGCACATCGCCTGCCCGACCACCTGCGGCACAGGCAGCGAGACGACGGGCATCACCATCGTCGACCTCAAGTCCGTCGGCCTGAAGACGGGCATCGCTTCGCCGTTGCTCAAGCCCTCGCTAGCGATCGTCGATCCGACAACAACCGAGACCCTTCCGGGCGGTGTCGTCGCGGCCTGCGGTTTCGATGTTCTCACCCACGCCGTCGAGTCGTATACCGCACGGCCCTATACCAGTCGGCCGCGGCCGCCCCATCCGTCCCAGCGGCCGCCCTACCAGGGCTCGACTCCCTACAACGACATCGGCAGCATTGCCGCGATCCGTCTCGGCGGAAAGTTTTTGGTTCGCGCAGTACGCGGCGCGGGCGACCAGGAGGCGCGCCACCAGTTGATGTTCGCTTCGACGCTCGCGGGGCTCGCCTTCGGCAGCGCCGGCGTGCACATCCCGCACGCCATGTCCTATTCGGTTGCCACCCTCAGGCACGAGTTCACCGCCTCGGGCTACGAAGAACGCGATCCGATGGTCCCGCACGGTATCGCCGTGGTGATCAACGCACCCGCTGCTTTCCGCTTCACCGCGTCCGCCAATCCGGGCCGACACCTGGAGGCGGCTGCCGCTCTGGGGGCCGACATTGGCGGCGCTGCGCCGGAGGATGCGGGCGAGATCCTCGCCCAGGCCTTTATCTCGCTGATGCGCGAGGCGGGCCTGCCGTCTGGGATCGCCGCGTTGGGCTACCAAGAATCCGATGTGCCGGCCTTGGCCGAAGGGGCCTTCGCACAGCAACGGCCGCTGGTGATGGCGCCGCGCAGCGTTTCCAAGCAGGACCTGGAGAGCATCTACCGCGATGCCCTGCGCTACTGGTGAGGATTGTGATTTCTCGGCGGCGGGCGCATTGAAGCAGTCGCCAACGCGATGAACCAAGGCGGATGGGGTGGCTGACGGGACTCGAACCCGCGACAACTGGAATCACAATCCAGGACTCTACCAACTGAGCTACAGCCACCGCTGAACCTCGCGCCGGGCGCGGCGCCGTCAATCGGCCGCGTGGCACGGGCGCCGCGAGCGGCGCGCCCGAAAGTCGTCATTTTAGCCGACTTTGACCCCTCGCGTATCCGGGGTGCCGTGAAACGCCTCAGGCGTCGATTGCCGGGTTGTGCCAGCCACCTTCGGGCGACACGGCCTGCACCTCGGGCGGTCCCCACGTACCCGGCAGGTACTCGTGCACCGGTGTCAAGGCGCGCAACGCCGGGTCGACGATGCGCCAGGCTTCCTCGACGTAGTCTTCGCGCGCGAACAGCGTCGCGTCGCCGCGCATCGCATCCCCCAGCACGCGTTCGTAGGCGTCCATCTCACCCTTTCCCGGTCGATGGCTCGCGATCATTTCCGCCTGCAATCCCACGCTCTCGTCCTCGGGCGACAGCACGTTGGCGCCCAATGCGATCGTGACTTCGGGGCTGATGCGCAGCCGCACGTGGTTCGGCAGCTGGTTCGGCATCGCGTAGACGGACGGCGGCTGCCGCAGGCGGACGAAGACCTCGGTGGCCGTGACCGGCAGACATTTGCCTGCGCGGATGTAGAACGGCACGCCCTGCCAGCGCCACGAGTTGATCGAGAGGCGCATCGCGGCAAACGTCTCCACCGTCGAGCCGGCAGCGACACCCGGCTCGGACTGATAGCCGTAGAACTGGCCGCGCACGACGTCGCCGGGCGCCAGCGTGGCCACGGCTTTCAGCACCTTGACCTTCTCCTCGCGGATGGACTCGCTGTCGGTGCGCGCCGGCGGTTCCATCGCGAGGTTCGCCAGCACCTGGAACAGATGGTTCTGGACGACATCGCGCGTCGTCCCGGTCTGGTCGTAGAACGCGCCGCGACCCTGCACGCCAAAGTCCTCGGCCATCGTGATCTGGAAGCTCTCGACGTGATTGCGGTTCCAGAACGGCTCCAGGAACCCGTTGGCGAAGCGGAAATGCAGCATGTTGTGCACCGGCGCCTTGCCCAGGTAGTGGTCGATGCGAAAGATGCGCGCTTCGTCGAAATTGCCGTAGAGAATGCGGTTCAGCTCGCGGGCCGATTCGAGGTCGTGGCCGAACGGCTTTTCGACGATGACGCGCGCGCCCGCCGTGCAACCAGCTTTCGAGAGCTGCTGGACGACCGCTTCGAAGAGGCTGGGGGGGATCGCCAGGTAATGCGCAGGTCGCTGTGCGTTGCCGAGCTCGCGGCGCAACGCCGCGAACGTCGCGGGGTTGCCATAGTCGCCATCGATGTAACGCAGCAGGCCGACGAGCTTGGCAAAGGCCGCTTCGTCAAGTCCGCCGTGCTTTTCCAGGCTGTCGCGCGCGCGGGCGCGGAACTGCTCCAGGTTCCATCCGGCCTTCGCGACGCCGATCACCGGGATGTCCAGGTGGCCGCGCTTGATCATCGCCTGCAGCGACGGGAAGATCTTCTTGTAGGCGAGGTCGCCGGTGGCACCGAAGAACACGAGCGCGTCGGAATGCTCACCTTCAATTTGCATTCACTTGCCTTCCTTCTTCTCGACGTGCCCGCCGAATTCGAAACGCATGGCCGAGAGCAGCTTGTCCTGGAACATCGCCTCGCCGCGCGAACTGAAGCGCTCGTAAAGGGCCGCCGTGAGCACGGGCGTCGGTACGGCTTCGTCGATCGCCGCCTTGATCGTCCAACGGCCCTCCCCGGAGTCCGACACCCTGCCGCCAAAGCTTTCGAGGGCCGGGTCCTTGATCAGCGCAGACGCCGTCAGGTCGAGAAGCCACGACGTAACGACGCTGCCTCGCCGCCACACTTCGGCGATGTCGGGCAGGTTCAAGTCGTATTGGTAGTGTTCGGGATCGCGCAGCGGCGTGGTCTCGGCGTCAATCTCGTGCGCGCTCTTGCCGACATTGGCGGCGCGCAGGATGTTCATGCCTTCGGCGTACGCGGCCATCAAGCCGTATTCGATGCCGTTGTGGACCATCTTGACGAAGTGGCCCGCGCCACTCGGGCCGCAGTGCAGGTAGCCCTGCTCCGCCGTTCCAACGCCCGCCGCGCGTCCTGGCGTGCGGCCGATGTCGCCGATGCCGGGTGCCAGCGTGGCGAAAATAGGGTCGAGACGCTTCACCACGCCGGGCTCGCCGCCGACCATCATGCAATAACCGCGCTCCAGGCCCCACACGCCGCCGCTGGTGCCGACGTCGACATAGTGGATGCCCGTCGGCGCCAGCTCCTTCGCCCGCCGGATGTCGTCGACGTAATAGGAATTGCCGCCGTCGATCAGGATGTCGCCGGACTCGAGCAGCGGCAGGATGCCCAAGATCGTCTTGTCGACCACGGCCGCCGGCACCATCAGCCAGATCGCGCGGGGCTTGGCGAGTTTCGACACGAAATCGGCTATCGACGTCGCTCCAGAGGCCTTCTCCTGCACCATGTCCTGCACAGCCTGGGGCGACATGTCGAACACCGTGCATTGGTGTCCATGCTTCAACAGCCGGCGCACCATGTTCGCGCCCATGCGGCCCAATCCGATCATTCCGAGTTGCATGATGCGTGTCCTTAGTGTCCGGTTTGCGTTCAGTGCGTGCGCGCGGATTCGACGTTGGCGTCAGGCATCCCGGGCCTGTCGATAGCGGCGGATCAGCGCGTTGGTGGAGCTGTCGTGCGCCAATGCCGGCGCCGCCTTGCTTTCGAGTTCCGCAACGATTCGCTGCGCCAGGACCTTGCCGAGTTCCACGCCCCACTGGTCGAACGAATCGATGTGCCAGATCGCGCCCTGCGTGAACACACTGTGCTCGTACAGCGCGACGAGCTTGCCCAGCGCGGCCGGCGTGAGTTCTTGTAGCAGCAGCGTGTTCGATGGCCGGTTGCCTGCGAAGACACGGTGCGGGATCAGCCAATCCGGCGCGCCTTCCGCCTTCACTTCGGCGGCGGTCTTGCCGAACGCCAGCGCCTCGGACTGCGCGAAGACGTTGGCCAGCAGGATGTCGTGGTGCCGTCCCAGCGGGTTCAATGCCTTCGCGAACGCGATGAAGTCACATGGAATGAGGTGCGTGCCCTGGTGGATCAGCTGATAGAAGGAATGCTGGCCATTGGTGCCGGGCTCGCCCCAGTAGACGGGGCCGGTCGCATAGTCGACCTGCTCGCCGTCCTGGGTGACGTGCTTGCCGTTGCTCTCCATCGTCAGCTGCTGCAGGTAAGCGGGAAAGCGCTTCAGGTATTGCTCGTACGGCATCACCGCGACCGACCGGGCGCCGAGAAAGTTGGCGTTCCAAATGCCGATCATGGCCATCAGCACCGGCAGGTTGCGCTCGAAAGGCGCGGTGCGGAAGTGTTCGTCCATTGCGTGGAATCCCGCCAGCAGCGCGCGGAAATTTTCCGGACCCACGGCGAGCATCGTCGACAGGCCGATGGCGGAGTCCATCGAATACCTGCCGCCCACCCAATCCCAGAAGCCGAACATGTTGGCAGTGTCGATGCCGAACGCCGACACTTTTTCGGCATTTGTCGACACCGCGACGAAGTGCCTGGCTACGGCGGCCGCGTCGCCGCCAAGCCCGGCCAGCGACCAGTCCCGCGCAGTATTCGCGTTGGTCATCGTCTCGAGCGTCGTGAACGTCTTCGACGAAATTATGAACAGCGTCTCCGCGGAATCGAGGCCTTTGACCGCCTCGGCGAAGTCGGTGCCGTCCACGTTGGAAACGAAGCGGAACGTCATCGTGCGGTCGCTGTAGTGCTTCAGCGCTTCGTAGGCCATCACCGGGCCCAGGTCGGAACCGCCGATGCCGACGTTGATCACGTTGCGGATGCGCTTGCCGGTGTGGCCCTTCCACGCCCCGTTGCGCACAAGATCCGCGAAGTGGGACATTCGGTCCAGCACCGCGTGGACGCCGGGCACGACGTTCTCTCCGTCGACGACGATGGACGCGCCGCGCGGCGCGCGCAGCGCCACGTGGAGCACCGCCCGGTTCTCGGTGTTGTTGATCCAGTCGCCGCGAAACATCGCGTCGATGTGCTCGCGCAGTCCGGATTCGACAGCCAACTGCACGAGCAGCGCGAGCGTCTTGTCGGTGACGCGGTTCTTGGAATAGTCGAAGTAGACGCCGGCGCCGTCGATCGCCAGGCGCTCGCCTCGGCCAGGGTCGCCGGCGAAGAGTTGCCGCAGCGAGACATCGTTGATGGCCACTTGGTGCGCAAGGAGCGCCTTCCATGCGGGACGCGACGTGAGCGGCGGCATTGCGCGTGAGCTGGCTGTCGTCATGCGAGTCTTTCGCGCGCGCGGGCTAGTGCGAGCGCTTCGCCGCAGTGCGCGCCGGCTCGCGCGCGGCCTTGGCCCGACGCACAGTCGGCGGCGAATGCTCCCACAGGCGAATCCCGCCCGCGAAAGCGTTGTCGTTATCGCCCAACCGGCATCCGGGCGGAAGTTCGGTCAATTGCCTGCTGTTGCCTCCGCCCAGGACGACGTCGTCAGGGCGGAACGCCGCGGCGAGATGCTCGACCACGGTCGCCACCTGCTTGCGCCACTTCTTCTTCCCGAGCCGCGCCCGGGCCTGCACGCCGACGTAGTCTTCGTACGTCGACTTGCGATAGGAAAGATGCGCCAGTTCCATCGGCACCACGACACCATCGACCACCAGCGTTGATCCAAGCCCCGTGCCCAGACCCAGGAACAACATCGTGCCACCTTTGTAGCTGCCCAGCGCCTGCAATGCGGCATCGTTGATGATCCTTACCGGACAGCCGAATGCCGCGGCGTAGTCGAATTTCACCCAGCCCGGCGCGAGATTGTGCGGCTCGGTCACCGGCTGGTTGTGCTTGACGACGCCCGGATAGCCGATCGCGACCCGGTCGTATTGCCACCCGGCGGCGAGTTTGCGCACACGATCGACCATCTGGCGCACCGTCAGCGTCGGCCCCGAGTCGAATTTCCGCGGCTCGCCCTGGCCGGGCGCCGAAATCTTGACACTCGTGCCGCCGACATCGACCACCAGCACCTTCATCGTTCGTCCCTTCCCGACGCGTTCGCCCACCTCCGCCGCCGCGATTTGCGTCAAGCGGCCTTGCCCAGCGACGCACTCTTGGCCACGATCACGCCCATCAGCTCGTTCCACGACTTGACGAACGATCCGGCGCCTTCATCCTGCAACCGGGCGGCCAGCGCGTCGATGTCCACGCCGGCCTTGGCGAATCCGGCCAGCACGGCCTCGCAGTCGCCACCGTCGGCCGGTGTTGCCGCGCTGACGTCGCCGTGGTCGGCAAACGCCAGCAGCGTGGATTCCGGAATGGTGTCGACGGTGAAGGGCGCCGCGAGCGCCTCCACGTACAGCGTGTCGGACGCCTTGGGATCCTTGGTTCCGGTGCTCGCCATCAGCAGCCGCTGCGGACGCCCGCCGGCATTCATCAAGCGCCGGTAACGGGGCGAGGCGACGAGGTCGCAATACGCCTTGTACGTGCGCTGGCCAATGGCAATGCCGAGCGTATTGTTCAACGCAGGCGGCACCTTGCCCGCCACCGCGGCGTCCCAGCGACTGATGAACAAGGAGGCAACGGAAGCGACGTCCGGGTCGAGCCCGGCGGCGATGCGCCGTTCGATGCCGCGCAGGAAGGCTTCCGCTGCCGCAATGTAATGCTCGCGCGAGAAGAGCAGCGTCACGTTGATCGGCACGCCGGTGAAGATCGCTTCCTCGATCGCCGGCAGGCCTTCCTTCGTGCCGGGAATCTTGATGAATAGGTTCGGACGTCCCGCTCGCGCGTAGAGCTCCTTGGCCACTTTCAGCGTCGTCGTCGTGTCGTGCGCGAGCAGCGGCGAGACCTCGAGCGAAACCCAGCCATCGACGCCGCGGGTACGGTCATGCACGGGGCGGAAGAGATCGGCGGCGCGCGTGACATCGTCCAGCGCGAGCTCGAAGAACAGGGCTTCGCCGGACTTGCCCGACTTCAACTTGCTGCGTATCGCGGAGTCGTAGTCGCTGCTGTTCTTGATCGCGTTGTTGAAAATCGTCGGATTCGATGTAAGGCCCGTCACGTCGAGCTCGCCGATGTAGCGCGCGAGCGTGCCGCTTTCGAGCAGGTCGCGGGTGATGTTGTCGAGCCAGAGACTCTGGCCCAGGTCGTGAAGTTTCCGGGTCGGTGTCATCGTGTCATCTCGGGAAATCGTTGGCACGGACGATGCGCCAGGCACCGCAAACAGGGCAAACACTACTCTAGCACTCCTGCGTGCGCCTGCCCGCGCCTGCGCGCGCGTGCCCGCGCGAGGCCCATGGGAAAATTCGCGGCACCGTCAAAGCGACGGCTCCGGCAACTGGTTCCATAGCCGGATCACCGGCTCGGTGCGATCGTGGTCGTAACCCAGTGCACAAAGCGCCGCGGTGCCGAGGACGAAGTGGCGGCCTGCCGACGCATCCTCGCCCACCCAGCGGGCGGCCAGCACGCGCAGAAAATGGCCGGAAGAGAACACCAGTGCATTGCCTTCGCCGTCACGAAGGCGTTGCACGACACGATCGGCCCTCGCGCCGACGCCCGCCAGTGCTTCGCCGCCCGGGCACCCATCGCGGAACAACGCCCAGCCGGGCTGGCGCGCGCGAATTTCGCGCGACGTCAAACCTTCATACTCGCCGTAGTCCCACTCGACGAGGTCGGGGTCGGTCACCGCGACGTCGCCGAAGCCCGCCAGCGCGCAGGTTCGCGCCGCGCGCTTAAGCGGACTCGCATAGACCCTGACTGGGCCGATTTCGCGCAGCCGTCCCGCGAGGTCCCGCGCGGACTCTTCACCGCGCGCGGTCAGCGGCAAATCGCTCAGGCCCGTGTGCCGGCCCGTCAGGCTCCAATCCGTCTCGCCATGGCGAACGAGCCAGGCGATCGGAAGGGTCTCGCTCATCGAACCGTCCGGCGCGAGCGCCGGCGATCGATCAGGCCTTCTTCACCCAGGCAGTGCACCAGCCCTTCGAACTGACCAGGTTGCCCTGGAAGATCGTGCATGGGCCATCCGCCGCGCCGGCCTTGCCCGAAAAGAGGCTGCACGTGCTGCACATCGCCGACTTGTCGGTGCGCTTGGTGGACTTGGTCGCGTCGGCGACGTAGCCCAGTGCGGCGGCGGTCGGGTCCGTTTCCTTGACCGGGACCGGGGCGGCTTGCGCCGCGCCACTCATCAATGCCGTGGCGAAGGGCGCTGCCGCGAGTCCGATCGCAGTGATTTTGAAGAACCGGCGGCGGGTGTTGGAAGATTCGGTGGTCATGGCAGTGTCCTCGAGGGTGGGTGACAAAAGGCGTGGTACAGGTCGTGCATAAGGCGGCAATCAACGGATTATCCCTGTCCGCGGCCGTGCGGGGAATACTCTACTACGACCACGGCTCGAAACAATGCCTTGTGCGCAATGTCCAGGCATTGCCGCACGCGCGACATGGCGTTAGTGTGCGGGCGTCCGCCTCAAGACTTAGCTATCCGCTGCTTGAAAGGCACGTCGCGCAGGCGACCGTCGCCAACACTACACGATCGAAATGCGCCAACCCATGGCCCCGACCCCGGATCCCGCATCGCCCGCACCGGAATCGCCCGGCGGGCCCGAGCCGACGGCGGAAGACGTGCGCATGGCAGCCGCGCGCGACGATAAGGTTCCATGGCGGCGCTGGGGTCCGTACTTGAGCGAAAGGCAATGGGGAACGGTACGCGAGGATTACAGCGCCTCCGGTGCAGCCTGGGACTACTTTCCGCACGACCATGCGCGGTCGCGCGCATATCGCTGGGGCGAGGACGGCATCGCCGGCATCTGCGACGACCGCCAGCAGCTGTGCTTCGCGCTGGCGCTCTGGAACGGCCAGGACCCCATCCTCAAGGAGCGGATGTTCGGACTGTCAGGCTCCGAGGGCAATCACGGCGAGGACGTCAAGGAGTACTACTTCTATCTCGACAACGTACCCAGCCACGCGTACATGAAGTACCTGTACAAGTATCCGCAGCGGGCCTATCCGTATGACGACCTGGTGGAGGAAAACCGCCGCCGCGGCAAGCTCGACCCGGAGTACGAGTTGCTCGACACCGGCATCTTCGACGACGACCGCTACTTCGACGTGTTCATCGAGTACGCAAAGGCATCGCCCGACGACATCCTCATCCGCATCACCGCCACCAACCGCGGCCCCGACGCCGCGCCGCTGCACCTGCTGCCCACGCTCTGGTTCAAGAACGTCTGGACCTGGTATCCGGCGTCGTCGCAGATGCTGCGGCCGCGTATCGAATGTGCGCCGGACGGCGGCCGGGGCGTCACCGTCCTCAAGACCGCGCACCGGTCGCTGCCCTCCTACGCGCTCAACTGCGATACGCCCGACGAACTGCTGTTTACCGAGAACGACACCAACGCCGAGCGCATCTTCGGTCGCGCCAATGCGTCGCCCTACGTAAAGGACGCGTTCGACAACTACCTCGTGCATGGCAAGCGCGAGGCAGTGAACCCCGCGCGCTTCGGCACCAAGGCGGCCGCACACTATTTGCGGCAGGTGCCGGCCGGGGAGTCCGCCGTGATTCGGCTGCGGTTGCGCCCGTCGTCGATCGTCGCTGAGCCGCTGGCGGAGGAATTCGACGCGACGTTCGGGCTGCGTCAGCGCGAGGCCGACGTCTTCTATCACCGCGTCACGCCATTCCCGATCTCCGACGACATGCGCAACGTCCAGCGCCAGGCGTTCGCCGGCATGCTGTGGAGCAAGCAGTACTACCGCTACATGGTCAACCGCTGGCTCGACGGCGACAAGGAGGGGACGCCGCCACCGGAAGAACGAAAGAAGGGCCGCAACCACAACTGGCGCCACTTCGCCGCCGGCGACGTGCTGTCGATGCCGGACAAGTGGGAGTACCCGTGGTTCGCCGCGTGGGACATGGCATTTCATTGCGTTCCGCTCGCGATGATCGACCCGGAATTCGCCAAGGACCAGCTGCTGCTGCTGATGCGCGAGTGGTACATGCATCCGAACGGCCAGATCCCCGCCTACGAATGGGCGTTCGGCGACGTCAATCCGCCGGTGCACGCGTGGGCGGCCATTCGCGTCTACCAGATCGAGCAGAAGATGTACGGGCGGCGCGACCGCAAGTTCCTGGAAAAGGTCTTCCAGAAGCTGCTGCTCAACTTCACGTGGTGGGTCAATCGCAAGGACGCCGAGGGCAACAACATCTTCGAAGGCGGCTTCCTGGGGCTGGACAACATCAGCGCGTTCGACCGCACGTCGGGCCTGCCCACCGGCGGGCAGCTAGAGCAGGCGGACGGCACCAGCTGGATGGCGATGTATTGCTTGAACCTGCTGGGCATCGCACTCGAGCTCGCCAAGGAGGACGACGTCTACGAGGACATCGCCACGAAGTTCTTCGAGCATTTCGTGTACATCGGCGCGGCGGTGAACAGCATGGGGGGCCGACGCGACGGTCTTTGGGACGAGAAGGATGGCTACTACTACGACGCGCTGAAGTTTCCCGACGGCCGCAATTTTCGTATTGGCGTGCAGTCGATCGCGGGCCTGATCCCGCTCTTCGCCATCGGCATCGGCGACCGGCGCAGTGTCAACGCGTTCATGGATTTCGGCGAGCGGATGCGCTGGTTCACCATGTACCGGCCCGACCTCCTCACGGGCATCGCGGACATGACGCACATCGGCATCCAGGACCGCGTGCGGCTGGGACTGGTCGATTCCACCAAGTTGCGGCGCATCCTGGAAAAAGTGCTGGACGAGAATGGATTGCTGAGCCCGAACGGCGTGCGCTCGGTGTCGAAGCATCACGCCGCGCATCCGTTTTCGCTCGACTTGAACGGTCAGCAGTTCACGCTCGACTATGCGCCTGCGGAGTCGACGTCGGGTCTGTTCGGCGGCAACTCGAACTGGCGCGGCCCGGTGTGGTTCCCGCTCAACTTCCTGCTGATCGAGTCGCTGCAGAAGCACCATTACTACCTGGGCGATGACTTCAAGGTGGAACTGCCGGCGGGATCCGGCAACGAAGCGACGCTGTGGGACGTCACGTCCAACTTAACCTACCGGCTGATCGAACTCTTCCTGCAGGACGACGCCGGCCGCAGGCCCGTCAACGGTAACCGCGCCAAGTTCCAGACCGATCCGCACTGGTGCGATCTCATCTCGTTCCACGAATACTTCCACGGCGACACCGGCGAGGGCCTGGGCGCCAGCCATCAAACCGGCTGGACCGGCGTCGTGGCCAAGCTCATCCACCAGTATGCGGAATATGCGCTGCAGGGAAAGGCACCGGGCCTGACGCAGGCGGATGGACTGGGCGCGGGCGAGCCGCGGCGATGAGTGCCGCGGAGCCCCCTCACGAGTGCTCAGTCTGGCCCCGGCCCGTCCTCGCTCCCGGATCCGCTTCTTTTTCGACAAGCGAACGGACTTCGGTTCCACCAGCACCCGGCGCGTTGCCACGCGAAGGCGCAAAATCCCGGGCCGCGACCTCGCCACATTCGGTATGCCAAAGCTCGGCGGCCGGAACACTGACCTTCCTTCGCCAGTTCGGGCGTTCGCGATCGGTGCCCGGAAGGTTCTGCGCGATCGTCTCCATCGCCAGATCGTCCGCCTGCACCAGCACGAGCATCGCCGACGTGGCGCCGACAAAACGATGCACGTCGCAGGTCGCAGCCAGGTCGGGCGCGAGTCCGGAGTGTTGGGTCGCAGGTGCCGCGATACCCTCGTCGCGCATCGCACTCACGAGCGCGGCCCTTTCCTGTCGGCGCTCTTCCGGCGCGCGGCGCGCCGCATCGTCGTCGAATAGGCCCAGCGCGTGCCTTTCGGCAATGTCCGACCCATTCCACCATCCGGCAAAGGTCGGCAGGTCATGCGTCGAAACGCACGCGACCGCCTTGGCCGCGTAACGGGAGGGCGGGACGAAGCTCGCGCCATCGCGCTGGAACCAGAGCGGCTGGTAGGACAATATATCCGCCCCCGCAACACGCTCACGAAAGCCTTCCGGTACGGTCCCCAGGTCTTCCCCGATGATGATGCACCGGGCACGTTCACTTTCCAGCGCAAGCACGCCCAACAGGTCGTCCAGCGGGTAATTCACGTAGGCGCCGTCCGCACACCTTGCGCCGTCCGGTACCCAGAAGAGACGCGAGAGCCCCATAGCGTGATCGATGCGCAGCGCACCGGCATGCCGCGCGTTGGCGCGGATCAATTCTCGAAATCCGGCATAGCCTTCGTCGGCCTGTGCTTCCGGAATCGGCGGCGGCAGGTTCCAGACCTGACCGGCGGCAGCGAAGGGATCCGGCGGCGCACCGATCGAAACGCCGCGGGCGAGCGTAGCTTGCATCGACCACGCCTCCGCTCCATCCGGCGCAGCACCGACGGCCAGATCGCGACAGTACCCGAACGCGAGGCCGCGGTCGCGAGCGTTGGCCGCCGCTAGACCCAACTGGCGATCGGCGAGCCATTGCAGGTACATTGCGAAGCGAATCTCCCTTGCATGGCTTTGCCCGAATTCTGCTACGGCACGGCCCTCGGGCTGTCGCAATGCCTCCGGCCAGCTTGCCCATGGGATACGGTGGACTGCCGAGATCGCCTCGAACGTCGCGAACCGCAGCAGCGACGCGTTGCCAGCGCGCAGGAAGCGATCGAATTCCAGGACCAGGCCATCGTCGCGTCCCCGCTTTTCAAACGCCTGGAAGCACAGCCCGAGCACTGCCTGCTTCAACCGCCAGACCACGGCGTAATCGACAACCGGTTGCCGTGAAAGGCGCAGTATGGCGTCCGCCTGCTGCTCCAACGCGCGCCGCGCCTTTGGCGACGCGGCGAAGTCGGGAACGCATTCGACGTCGATGTAGATGGGATCGAGAAATCGCCTGTCGGAGGGTTGATAGGGACTCGCCCGTTCGCGGTCGCCAGAGAACAACGCGTGCAGCGGATTGACTGCGACGACGACGCCTCCCGCGTCCGCCGTGGCGACGCCCGCTTCGCGCAGTGTCGAGAAATCACCGATACCCTGGTCACGTCGGCGGCGCAGTGCGTACAGGTGCGCCGCGAGTCCGAAGCGCCGCCCGCCATTGCGCAGGACATCGGGAAGAAAGCAGCGGCGCGGCGTCACGACAAGCCGGCACGTCGAATCCGGCCTGCCTTCGAAGGTGACCGCATAGACTCCCGCCGCCAACGACGGCAGACGCACGAAGCGCCGAATGACACTTCCGCCATCGGCTGCAACGATCGAATCTCCCGGCAGATCGTCGGTCTTGAAGGATACGCTTCGTACCTCGCCGTCCTCGCCCCGAATCTCCAGTGCACCATGGCGCGACCCATTCCCGCTGCCCTCCACGATCCCGAGGTGTTCTTCTGCGCCCTCCACGACTACCCGCGCCCGGGGAAGAATCCGGCGCTCACGCCGAGCGGCGAGCTGCACGAGGTGCGCCCGTGCCTGTCCCGTCGTTGTCGCCGCAAATCCCATCGCCGCCAGCAGGGCATGGCGGGTGTCGTCGCCGACAACGTGGACTTGTCCATCTACGCCACTCCATTGCGGTGCGATCCCGGCCGCCCGGGCCAGTTTGTCGAGAACCTGCGGTTCGATGCCCGTGTTGCGCGTGCGCGACTCCGGGTCCACGTCCTCGACGAGAACGACCGCGGACCTCGCCTCAACCCGCTCGCCTTCACCGGCGCCCCGGTCGCGGGGCACGCCGGTTCGCAATGCCGTATCGATCGCTCTCCTCCAGCGAAAGCCATCACGCGGGTCAGGCCAGCGAACGGCAACGACGCCTTCGCCCGCGTTGAGCGCGATTACGACGTGGTCCGCCGCGGTCCCATCCGACGCCGGCACGTAAAGCGCGGCGATGACGACGCGTCGTTCGGGTTGCGCCCAGTCGTCGCCGGTCATCGCACAACCGTCCGCACGCCGCCATTCGACATCGGGCACGCCGCTCGCGTCTATCGGCTCGCCACGAAGCCAACGATCGTCGCCGAGCGCCGGGTGTGCCTGCCTGAGTGCAGCCAGCGTCGCAACGAACGCAACCAGTTCGTTGTCCATCGCCGACCATTCGAGCCACGTCGTCGCATTGTCCTGCGCGTAGGCATTGTTGTTCCCGTCCTGCGAGCGTCCCGATTCGTCGCCCATCGCGAGCATCGGCGTCCCACGCGATACGAACAGCGTGGTGAGCAGGCTACGCACGTCCCGGCGGCGGCGGTCCTCGATCGCCGGATCCACCGATGCGCCCTCAACCCCGTGATTCCACGAATAGTTTGCCTCGGCACCGTCGCGGTTGTTCTCGCCGTTGGCTTCGTTGTGCTTGTGCTGATAAGTGACCAGGTCGCGCACCGTGAACCCGTCGTGGGAGGCGACGAAGTTGACCGAGCGCGTCGGCGGCCGCCTGCGCGTGGCAAACACGTCGGCAGAGCCCGCCAGGCGTGTTGCCAGTTCGCCTGCCATTCCGGTGTCACCGCGCCAGAATCGGCGAACGGTGTCGCGATAGCGATCGTTCCATTCGCGCCAGTTTGCGGGGAACGCTCCCAGCCGATAGCCGCCCTCCCCGACATCCCAGGGCTCGGCGACGAGTTTCAGCATGCGCAACACGGGATCCTGCGCGATAGCCGCGAGCAAGGGCGCCACAGGGTCGAAGCCGCTGTTGGTGCGACCGAGCGTGGTGGCAAGATCGAAGCGAAAACCGTCGATGCCCGCGGCCGCGACGTAGTAGCGAAGCGCGTCGAGCGCAAGGCGCAATGCAGGTGGCCGGTCCAGCGCCAGCGTATTGCCGCAGCCGGTGTCGTTGACGTAGCGACCGTCCTGTCCGGTGCGGTAGTAGGTCGCATTGTCGAGACCGCGCAGGCTGAGCGTGGGCCCACGCTCGTCGCCCTCGCCCGTATGATTCAGCACGACATCGAGAAGGACCTCGATGCCCGCGTCGTGGAACGCGGTCACGCAGCCGGCGAGCTCGACAATGCCTCCCGGTGCGAGCCGCATGTCGGGAACCATCATCGCGACGGGGTTGTAGCTCCAGTAATTGGCGAGTCCAAGCGGAGCCAGGTGCCAGTCGTCGATGGCGGCCGCGATCGGCATCAATTCGACCGTCGTGATGCCGAGCCTCGTGAGGTGCGCAAGCGCGGCCGGATGGGTCAGCGCCGCGCAGGTTCCACGCAGGGTAGGCGGGATCCCGAGATGCATCTTCGTGAATCCGCGCACATGCAGTTCGTACACGATCGCGCGCGAATTTGCGATGCGCGGGCGGCGCGCCGTCGCCTCGGCCCATTCAGCCAGCACAATCGCCTTCGGCATGAACGGCGCGCTGTCGCTGGCGTTGCGCGATCCGTCCGGCAATTCACCGAAAAGCGAAGCGTGCAGCAAAAAGGGACGGTCAAGCGCTCGCGCATACGGGTCGACGAGAAGCTTCACCGGACTGAAGCGGTGGCCGTGTCGCGGGTCGTACGGTCCGTGCGCGCGCAGGCCATAGCGTCGACCCGCGTCGATTCCGGCAATAAACCCGTGGTGAACGTCGCCGGTTCGCTCGGGAAGCGGAATGCGCGCGAGCTCTGCCGTGCCCGACTCATCGAACAGGCAAAATTCGATCACCGTCGCGTGCGTGGAGAAAACGGCGACGTTGACACCTCCCCGAGCCAGCGTCACGCCGAGTGGCTCGGGGCAACCAGAATCGATACGGGGCATGGTGTCGCGAACTCGGGGCCTAGGCAGGCTTTTGCGGTCGGCCAGCCACGATATCGCGATACATTCTTGCATAGTGCTTCGCGGGTCGGCTCCACCCGACATCGACGGCCATGGCGTGCAACTGCATCCGATGCCACGTCGGGCGTTGGTGCCATAGGCGAACGGTGCGTTCCAGCGCGAGTTCCAACGCGTCCTGCGTCACGGGCGCGAACATGACGCCGGTGCCCGCGCCCGCGGCGAGTGCCATCTCGGTGGCGTCGACCACGGTGTCGCTGAGTCCGCCGACGCGCGAGACCACGGGAATGGTGCCGTAGCGCAGCGCGCATTGTTGCGTGAGTCCGCACGGTTCGAATCGCGATGGCATCACCAGCGCATCGCATCCGCCCTGAACAAGGTGGGCGAGCGCCTCGTCGTATCCGATGTTCGCCGCCACCCGCAGCGGATCTCGCCGCGCCGCCGCGGCGAACGCGTCTTCGAACGCGCCATCGCCGGAGCCGATCAGGACAAACTGCGCCCCAAGGGCGACGAGAGTGGGTAATGCGTCATGCAACAAGTCCATTCCCTTTTGCCAAGTCAGGCGGCCGACGACGCCGAACAGTGGCACCGCAGGATTGATCGCCAGTCCCATCCTGCCTTGCAGCGCCGCCTTGTTGCCGGCACGCAACGCCAGGCGCTTCGCATTGAATCGGGATGGCAGATGCGGATCGGTGGCAGGGTTCCAATGGTCCGTGTCTATGCCGTTCAGGATCCCAGTCAGGACAGCGGACCGGTGCCTGAGCAGGCCATCCAATCCCATTCCGAATTCAGGTGTGCGAATTTCCGACGCGTAGTTTGGCGATACCGTCGTGATTGCGTCGGCAAGCGCGAGTCCCGCCTTGAGATAGCTGATGTTTCCGAAATATTCGACGCCTTCCAGCGCATAGGCGTGCGGCGGCAAGCCGAGCGCGGCGAGCATCGTTGCGGGAAATTGGCCCTGGAACGCCAGATTGTGCACGGTCATCACGGTGCGCGGTCTTGGCGCGCCACCATAATGCAGATAGGCGGGTGCCAATCCGGCCTGCCAGTCGTGCGCGTGCACGACGTCGGGCACGAATGTCGCGACGCAACCGCGGCCGATCGCGGCCGCGCAGGCGCCAAGTGCCGCGAAGCGCAACGCGTTGTCGGGCCAATCGATGCCGTCCGCGCCGGCATAAGGACCTCCCGGTCGCGAGTAGAGGTGCGGCGCATCGAGCACGAAGAGATCGAGGCCTGCGACGCTCGCAGCCAGAAGTCGCGCAGGCCCGCCATGCAGGGCCGCAAATGAATGGACGTCGTCCGCGTCGCGCAGTGCGTGGATCACAGCGGGATAACCGGGCACCAGGGTACGCACAGCAACCCCTTCTTTCGCCAGCGCCGGTGGCAGCGCGCCGATGACGTCGGCGAGGCCGCCTGTTTTCACCAGCGGAAAGACTTCGGAGGCGACCGACAGGACGCGCAGCCCCGCGCCGCCCCTCATTGCGAAAGGCGGTCCAGCATCGGCTGCGTAATCAGGCACACACCTCGCTCGGTGCGCCGGAAGCGAGCAGCATCGGCCTCGGGTTCTTCGCCGACGCATAGACCTGCCGGTATCCGCACGCCGCTGTCGACGATCACGTTGCGCAGGCGCACACCGCGACCGACGTCGACTCCCGGCAGGATGATTCCATGGTCGATCTCGCCATAGGAATGCACGTGTACGCTGTCGCAAAGCAGCGAATTGCGCAGCGTCGAGCCGGAGACGATACAGCCGCCGGAGACGAGGGAGGAAACAGCGAAGCCGCGTCGGCCATCCACGTTGTGCACGAATTTCGCCGGCGGAGTGATCTTCCCATAGGTCCAGATCGGCCAGTTGCGATCGTAGACATCGAGATCGGGCAGGGTATCGGTCAAGTCGATGTTGGCGTCGAAATAGGCGTCGAGCGTGCCGACATCGCGCCAGTAGGACTCGGTCTCGAAATTCGACCTGACGCAGGATTGCACGAAGCGGTGTGCCACCGCCACGCCATGTTCGACAACGTACGGAATCAGATTCCTTCCGAAGTCGTGGGTCGAATGCGGGTCCGCTGCATCGCGCCGCAGCTGCTCGTTCAGGAAATCCCGCCGGAAAACGTAGATGCCCATGCTGGCAAGTGCGAAGCCCGGCCGATCGGGCATTTCCGGCGGATGCTCTGGCTTCTCGACGAACGACTTGACGCGATCCGCGTCATCGACATGCATGATACCCAATCCCGAGGCGCCGGCGACAGGCACTTCGATGCAGCCGATCGTCACGTCGGCATTTTCGTTGACGTGCTGGATCAGCATCCGCTCGTAATCCATCTTGTAGATGTGATCGCCAGCCAGCACGACGATGTACTCCGGCCCGTAGCTGTCGATGATGTCGATGTTCTGGTATACGGCGTCCGCGGTCCCGGCGTACCACTGGTTCTCGGCGACCCGCTGGCTTGCCGGAAGGATGTCGAAACTCTCGTTGCGCATCGGCTGCAGGAAGTTCCAGCCGCGCTGCAGATGCCGGATCAGGCTATGCGCCTTGTATTGCGTCGCGACGGCGATTCGCCGGATACCGGAATTGAGTGCATTCGACAGCGCAAAATCGATGATTCGGGCCTTGCCTCCGAAATACACAGCCGGCTTGGCCCGCACGCTGGTCAGTTCGTGCAACCGGCTGCCACGTCCTCCGGCGAGCACGTACGCCATCGACGAGCGCGCGAGCGGGGTCGAGTACGTCACTATCTCGCTGCCCGTAGTCATTGGAATCTCCTAGGAGTTTCCCTCGTGAACGAACCACATCGTGGCCAGCGGCGGAACCATGATCGCCGCCGAGTGCGAGAAACCATGGCTCGCATTGGCCCGCGCAACGACACCCCCGGCATTGCCGAGGTTCGATCCACCGTAGACCGCGGCGTCCGTGTTGAGGATCTCCCGCCAGCGACCGGCCAGAGGAAGGCCGATCCTGTAGCCGGCATGCGGCACTTCGGTAAAGTTGGTGACCACCGCGACAGGGGGTGCGCCATCGGCGGCCATGCGTAGCCAGGCAAATATCGACTGGCTGGCATCGTCGACGACGATCCAGCGGAATCCAGCGGCAATGCAGTCCTGATCGTGCAGTGCCGGGTGTGCGCGATAGGCATCGTTGCAGTCCCGCACGACAGCCTGGATCGCGCGATGTTCGGGCAAGTCCAGCAGATTCCAGTCGAGGCCCGACTCGAAGTTCCACTCACGCCGTTGCCCGAATTCCTGTCCCATGAACAGCAGCTTCTTGCCGGGATATGCCCACAGGAAGCCATAGTACGCCCGAAGCGTCGCAAATTGCTGCCACGCATCTCCCGGCATGCGTTCCAGCAGTGATCCCTTGCCGTGCACGACCTCGTCGTGGGACAGCGGAAGTATGAAATTCTCGGCGAACGCATACGTCAGTCCGAACGTGATGCTGTCGTGATGCCAACGCCGGTGCACCGGCGCCTGCTGCAAATAGGCCAGCGTGTCGTGCATCCACCCCATGTTCCACTTGAAGCCGAAACCGAGGCCCCCCGCATGGGTTGGCGCCGAAACCAACGGCCAGGACGTGGACTCCTCGGCGATCGTGATCACACCAGGGTAGTGCGCGTAGACCGTTTCGTTCAGCTTGCGCAGGAAGGCGACCGCCTCGAGGTTCTCGTTTCCACCGTGCCGGTTGGGAAGCCATTGTCCTTCCCGGCGCGAATAGTCGAGGTAGAGCATCGACGCCACGGCGTCCACGCGCAGTCCGTCCACGTGATAGCGATCGAGCCAGAACAGCGCGTTGGCAATCAGGTAGTTGGCGACTTCCGGCCGCCCGAAGTCGAAGATGGCGGTATTCCAGTCGGGATGAAGGCCCGATCGAGGATCCGCGTGCTCATAGAGCGCCGTGCCGTCGAATTGCGCCAGGCCATGCGCATCCGTCGGAAAGTGCGCGGGAACCCAATCAAGTATCACGCCGAGCCCCGCCTGATGGCAGCGATCGACGAAGCGCGCGAAACCCGCGGGTTCGCCGAATCGCGATGTCGGCGCGAAGAGGCCGATCGGCTGATATCCCCACGACGGGTCGTACGGATACTCGCTCACTGGCGTCAACTCGAGGTGCGTGAAGCCCAATCCGACAGCATAGGGGATCAGGACATCCGACAATTGGTCGTAGTCGAGCCAGTCCCCATTTTCGGCGCGGCGCCACGAACCCAAATGCACTTCGTGTATCGCCATCGGCGCGCGCCGCGGATCCCGCCGCGCACGCGCGGACATCCAGTCGGCGTCGGTCCATGGAAATCGCGATGTGTCGCGCACCACGGATGCCGTCGAAGGTCGCAGTTCGGCGCCGAAGCCTGCCGGGTCCGCCTTGAGCGGAAGCACGTCCCCCGAGGCGCCGACGATCTCGTATTTGTACAGAGTGCCGTCGGTCAAGCCCGGAACGAACATCTCCCATACGCCGGAATCGAGCCGCTTGCGCATCACGTTGCGGCGTCCATCCCAAGCATTGAAATCGCCGACTAACGATACCCGTTTCGCGTTGGGTGCCCAGACCGCGAAATGCACACCGGCAACGCCTTCGTGCAGGATTGCATGCGCACCAACGTGATCATAGAGGCGCGTGTCCGAACCTTGCCCGATCAGCCAGTCGTCGAATGGACCCAGCACCGGGCCGTACGCGTAGGGATCATCGATCCACCAAACGGCCTCGTGGTTGGAAGCGCGCAGCAGGTAGGCGGTCCTCCGCGGCAACTCGCCTTCGAAGTAGCCCCCTGCGTCACTGCGATTCAGGCGCACGATGTCGTCCCTTTCGCGTGTCGTCACCACGACCTCCTCGGCGCCTGGCACGAACGCGCGAAGCAGGCACCTGCCATCGACTTCGTGGATGCCCAGCACTGCGAATGGATCGGTGTGCCGACCCCGGACGATGTCCAGGATCATTTCCGCACGTGCCGGAGTTCGGGTCGCGTTCACCTGACGCCCGGCAGCACGTTCCAGATTTCACCGGCGTACTCGCGAATTGCCCGGTCGGAAGAGAACCACCCGACGCTCGATGTATTGCGCATGGCGGCGCTCCACCAACCCGCGGCATCGCGCCAGCGTTCCTCGACCCGCTGTTGCGCCGAGCGGTAGGCCTCGAAGTCGGCGGTCACCATGAAATGGTCGTGATGGAGGATGCCACTTACCATGTCGCGGTACCGCCCGTGGTCGTCCGGCGAGTATGCGCCGGATCGGATCGATTCCAGTGCGGCGGAGAGAACGGGTGACGCGGCGATCGCGGCGGACGTTCCCGCGCCGTCGCGACGTCGCGCGTCGACTTCGCCTGCAGTCAAGCCGAACAGGAAGAAGTTGTCGGCACCCACGCGTTCCAGTATCTCGATGTTGGCGCCATCGAGCGTACCGATCGTCAACGCGCCGTTGAGCGCCAGTTTCATGTTCCCGGTGCCCGAGGCTTCCATGCCTGCGGTCGAAATCTGCTGTGATAGATCCGCGGCCGGGATGATCGCCTCCGCCAGGCTCACGTTGTAGTTGGGCAGGAAGATCACCTTGATCATGCCTCGGACGGACGGGTCGGTGTTGATGACCCGTGCAACGTCGTTGATGAGCTTGATGATGAGCTTGGCCTGCCTGTATCCTGCCGCCGCCTTGCCCGCGAAGATCTTGACCCGTGGCACGCGGTCCGTCGTGGGATCTTCCCTGATTGCTTCGTAGTGTGCGACCGTCTCGACGATGTTGAGCAGCTGCCGCTTGTATTCATGGATGCGCTTGATATGAACGTCGAATAGCGCATCCGGATCGAGGCTCACGCCGGTGCGCTCGGCCACCAATCGCGCCAGCGCCACCTTGTTCGTCCTCCGCGCGGCGGCAAAGCGTTCGCGCACCGCGGCGTCCTGCGCCATCGGCGCGAAGGCTTCCAGCGCATTCGCATCGTCCAGCACCCGCGGCCCGATGACGTCGACCAGTAGCCGCGTGAGACCCGGATTGGCCTGATGAAGCCAGCGCCGGAACGTGATGCCGTTGGTCTTGTTGACGATGCGGTCGGGGTGCAGGGAATGGAGGTCGCGGAATACCGTGCGGCGCATGAGGTCGGTGTGCAGCGCCGACACGCCGTTGACGCGATGCGAGCCGAGGAACGCGAGGTGACCCATACGCACGTGCCGCACATGGTTTTCTCCGACAAGCGACACCGCGGTAAGGAAATCGGATGCGTCGCGACCCTCGGCGCGCCGCGCCGCAAGGTGCCGGGCATTGATCTCGTAGATGATCTGCATGTGCCGCGGCAGCTTCTGCTCGAGCAGCGGTACCGGCCAGGTCTCGAGCGCCTCCGGCAGCAACGTGTGGTTGGTGTAGTTGAAAACGGAGGTCGTGATCGACCACGCGTGATCCCAGGGCATGCCATGCAAGTCGACCAGCAGGCGCATCAATTCCGGTACGGCGATGGCCGGATGCGTGTCGTTGAGCTGGATCGTCGCGTAGTCGGCGAGCGACGAAAGCTCGCCATGCCGCTGTTTGTGGCGGCGCACGAGGTCCTGCAGCGAAGCGGACGCGAAGAAAAATTCCTGTCGCAGCCGCAGGTCCTGGCCGGCCGGCGTGTCGTCGCTCGGATAGAGGACCCGGGAAATCGCCTCGAGCCGGACGCGATCGGCCAGTGCGCCGACGTGGTCGCCGCGATTGAAGTCCTCGAGCGATATCGGATCCGCAGCTCGCGCCGACCACAGCCGCAGCGTATTCACATGCCGGCCGCGCCAACCTGTGATGGGCGTGTCGAACGCCAGCGCGGTCACGGACTCTTCCGGATGCCAGACATGGCCCGGCGTACCGTCCCTGTGGATGAACTCCTCCACCGTGCCGCCGAAATCGACTTGGTAGGCGATGTCAGCCCTTTCGAACTCCCATGGATTCCCGAACGACAGCCAGTCCTCCGGAAGTTCGTGCTGCCATCCGTCCTTGACAACTTGCCGGAAAATGCCGTGGTCGTAGCGGATGCCGTACCCATAGGCCGGGATCTCCAGCGACGCCATGCTTTCCATGAAACAGGCAGCGAGTCGGCCCAATCCGCCGTTGCCCAGCGCCGCATCCGGCTCGAGCGTGCACAGGCGGTCGAGGTCAATGCCCTGCAGTTCCAGTGCCTCGCGCACGGTGGCGGTGATTCCCAGGTTCGACATCGCGTCGACCAGTAGGCGGCCGATGAGGAACTCGAGCGAAAAATAGTGGACCTGCTTGCTGCCGGCGCGATGGGTCGCGCGATCCGAATCGAGCCAGCGGTCGACAATGCGATCGCGGACCGCCAGCGCCGTCGCCATGAACCAGTCGTGGTCGAGCGCGCTGTACCGGTCCTTGCCCACCATGTAGGTGAGCTTAGAGAGGATTGCCGCACGCATGCCCTCAACCGACCCAGGTTCGGGCAGGGTCGCGGGCGGCGTCCGTTCAGGTTCGGTGGGCGATGCGTCGGCAATCATGCGGGTGCGGTCGGTCCAGGGTGCTCGTCCAGCCAATGTTGCAGCCGAGCCGATAGCGTAACAGTGTGCCGCCAGCTAGGGCGCGTCGGCCGGCCGCGACTTCGGGTTGACCGCGGCGGCCCTGATTGTGTTGAGGCGGCGGACGAAATCGACCAGCACGCTGCCGGACCATCCGAACGTGAACAATCCCGACATCGCGATGATCGGCGCCAGCATTCGCCAGCCATCGGGCAGGATGAAATTGCCGTAGCCGACGGTCGTATATGTGTTGCCGGCGAAAAAGCCTGCTGCCCGCCAATCCGGGACGAGCCCCGAATACACCAGCGCCGCGGCCCAGAGGAACATCTCCACCACGTGCAGCGACAGCAGCATGAAGACGATGCTCGACATCAGCAGGTCCGCATGCCAACGCGATGGGTGCTGCATGATCAGCTCGGTTCGGCGCAGCACGTGTGTCGTCACCGCGCGCACGCCGGCGGCGTGCACGAGGACGATCAAAATCATCACGGCGCCGCCCAGGAGGAGATCGGCAGCCGGCATGACGGCGGACAGGTGTTCGAAAAAGGGTAGATCGGCGATGTCCGCCGCGCCGCGCTCAAGTGTTCCCGGGATCTGCTGCAGCACATCCGGCGATGTGCCGGCCGTGGCGGCGGCGAGGTGCGTCGAATGGTAATCGGGCATGGTGAGGGCCGTCGAGGCTGGTGCGATCGACTTCACAATAGTGGTACGCCCGACAGGATTCGAACCTGTTACCGCCGGCTTAGAAGGCCGGTGCTCTATCCAAATGAGCTACGGGCGCAGAATGCGAAATAGTAGCCGAGAATGCGGCGGACCGGAGAGGCGAACATGAACGGCAAGGCGGGCTTCTGGAGCATACCGGCAACCGATATGTTCGAGCGGCTGGACGCCACCTCGGAAGGGCTGGGCACCGCTGATGCGCGGCGCCGGCTCGACCGCGTCGGCTCCAACCTCCTCAAGCCGCAGGTCCGGTCGAACGCCTTTTCGCTGCTGCTGGGTCAATTCAAGAGTCCGATCATCGTCCTGCTGCTGTTCGCCACGGGGCTGTCGTTCTTCCTGCATGATCTCGTCAATGCGCTCCTCATTCTCGCCATCGTCGTTGCAAGCGGCCTGCTCGGCTTCTGGCAGGAGCACAGCGCTACCCGCGCGGTGGAGAGATTGCTGGCCATGGTTCAGGTCAAGGCCACGGTACTTCGCGACGGTGCGCCCTGTGACGTCCCTATCGAGGAAATCGTTCCCGGCGATGTCGTCGTCCTGAACGCGGGGGATCTCATTCCGGGGGATTGCAGAATCGTCGAGTCAAGGGATCTCTTCGTCGACGAGGCCACGCTGACCGGCGAAACCTTTCCCGCCGAGAAATCGTCAGGCGTTCTCACCGCCGACACGCCACTGGCACAGCGGACCAACGCGCTGTGGATGGGCACACACGTCGTCAGCGGAACCGCGAATGCGCTGGTCGTGGTCACCGGCAAACAGACCGAATTCGGCAGCGTAGCGGAAAGGCTGAAACTTCGGCCCGAGGAAACGGAATTCGAGCGCGGCATAAGGCGCTTCGGCTTCTTCCTGATGCAGGTCACGCTATTGCTCGTAATGGCCATATTCGCCATCAATCTGCACCTCGGGCGCCCGGTTCTGGAGTCCGTGCTCTTCTCCCTGGCGCTCGCGGTCGGGCTCACGCCGCAGCTGCTGCCGGCGATCATCAGCATCAACCTGGCGCGTGGCGCCAAGCGGATGGCGCGCGCCAGGGTCATCGTCAAGCGGCTCGAGTCGATCGAGAATTTCGGCAGCATGAACGTGATCTGCGCCGACAAGACTGGAACGCTGACCGAAGGCATCGTGCGCCTTCAATCGGCGCTGGGCATTTCGGGCAATCCCAGTGAAAAGGTGTTGCTGCATGCCTATCTCAATGCCTTCCATGAGGCCGGCTTTACCAACCCCATCGATGAAGCCATTCGGACCCATCGCCCGTTCGACGTGTCCGGCTACCGCAAGGTCGACGAAATCCCTTACGACTTCCTGCGCAAGCGCCTCAGCATCCTGGTTGCCCACGATGGCAACCATAGGATGGTGACCAAGGGCGCGTTGCAGAACGTGCTGGCCGTCTGCAAGATGGCGGAAGATGGGTCGGGAGAGGTCGTCGACATTGCGCTCGTGCGCGAAAGGATCCAGCAGCAACTCGAGGAATTCAGCAGCAAGGGATTCCGCACGCTGGGCGTCGCGTTCAAGGACCTCGGAAATGCAGCCGTGATGAGCAAGGCCGACGAAGCCGGCATGACCTTCCTGGGGTTTCTCGTTCTCTTCGATCCGCCCAAGCCCCATATCGTCGAGACCATCGCCAGCTTGAAGCGTCTCGGCGTCACATTGAAGATCATCACCGGGGACAATCGCCTTGTCGCGGCCAGCGTCAGCCGGCAGATGGGGCTGTCGAACACGACGATTCTCACCGGTCCGGAACTCCGGCAGTTGAGCGACGGCGCGCTGCTCAACCGGGTGGGCGACGTGGACGTCTTCGCCGAAATCGAGCCCAACCAGAAGGAGCGCATCATCCTGGCACTCAAGAAGGCGGGGAACGTCGTCGGCTACATGGGCGATGGCATCAATGACGCTTCCGCGCTGCACGCCGC
>Ga0302321_100000725_pt1 | contig 28622 bp, 29 predicted proteins | sample Fen_T0_1_FD_202505 | JGI IMG/M metagenome (GOLD analysis project Ga0302321, IMG submission 202505) | Peat permafrost microbial communities from Stordalen Mire near Abisko, Sweden - Fen_T0_1 | ecosystem: Environmental > Terrestrial > Soil > Wetlands > Permafrost | place: Sweden: Abisko... | reverse complement strand
GAAGTGAAGGTGCCGTCCCCGCACGGTTGCGGCATAGACTGCCCCACCACGACAATAGGCACACCAACTGGCCAGAACGGGAATACCACCGACCTCATCATTGAAAATGTGGTGAGGGATCAGCATCTCTACCGGCCAGGAGTGCGCTTGCCCATTCATTTCGATGCCCATCACTCCTGCTCCATCCGCCAAACTTCCTTCATCTACTCTTGCATGGCGGGGATTATTGATGGCCAGGAGAAAGCGTCTTGCGTGTGTATAGCCGGAGAAAGGGGTGAGTATGACGACCAGGACAAGCATACACCATTGGAAGTCAGTCGGTACAAGGATTACTCCTCCCGCTGCCAGTGCCAGGCAGATGAGAGCTACAGCCAGGCGCAACGCCCGGATGTGATAGATGCTCTCCACCCCCATCTGCGGAATCAACGTCACCCATTGATTGATAAAAATGGCCAGGAGAGACAGGATCACGGCAAACAGTTCAATGAGAAGAGAAAGCAAAAACATAACGATACTCCTTTGTTCTACTTCCAGTAGGAAGATGATATTAAACCATCTCTTTTTGATGCTCAGATATCAGGTAGTGTGTGCAGGCTAGTGGGATGTGCTCGCTCCCTTAATTACCTGACCCGTTGTCGTTTGTAATGCATACGCTATCCGCATGTTAGTGGGATTTTCGATGACTGCGCCTACGTGGCGATCCGGGCGCAGGATGATGCAGGCCGGTTTGTGCAAGCCCCAGGCTCTGGGTATGCTAGGGATATGCACGACCGGGACGCCACCGATGCTGTTCTCAATGTCGGGCGTGTTGCAGGCAAGGATGCCTGTGTGCCCAGAGAAGCAGTCGCTGATGCGTCGCGATCCGTCTATTTTAAGATCGTCAAGGCGCGTGCCGACCAGCTTATGGCCTTGTATGAGTAGGGGGGAGTCGGTATAGGTGAGGTCGAGCATAGAGAAGTTTCGCGCAAATTGGATGCTGATGGGGCGTGCGTGGATGGCATATCCCAGCAGGGCAAGCAGGGTTGGTTTCAGGAATGCCGGCATGTTGAACTCAAGGCTGGTGTTGCGGTCAGAATTTTGCTCGACATGGGAGACGATCGCCTCCCAGCGTTCCTTGTGATAGGATTCGAGGAGGCGATCCATGTCTCCACCGCGAAGCGCAGCTGCCAGTTTCCATGCGGCGTTCTCAGCATCCTGAATGCCCGAGTTCATGCCCTGTCCGCCAGCTGGACTGTTGAGGTGGGCGGCATCGCCTGCCAATAAGATGCGCCCCACGCGGAAGCGCTGGACGTGGCGCCGGTAGATGCGAAACTGACTTATCCATATCGTCTCATGGGTACGATCTCCGAAGAGATCACGAACACGAGCCGCCTGCCGGGCGTCTGCAATAGCCTCCTCGTCGTTCAAGGTATCCAGCACTGTCACCATCACTCGCCACAGATTTGGGGCGAAGCGCACGCTAGCGAGAAATCCCGACTTGTGGACTGCGAAGCGCAAGTGTCCCAGCCCTTGCTCCTCGATGCGTTCGTCCGATAATACCATCCGTGTTGGATATGTCGTACCCTGCAATTCCAGCCCTAATGACTTGCGCACGATACTATGTGCCCCATCGCAGCCCACCGCGAACTGTGCCTGGATCACCCTTTCGCCCCCATCTTCCACAATATGGACATAGACCCCTTCTGCATCCTGCTCCACACCCAGACACTGTGCAATCCGCACCTCACACTCCTCATGCTGGCGTACAAGCTCGCGCAACACGCCCTCAGTGGCATTCTGAGGCAGGATCATCGCGCCCGCCGCCGCCGTTATCTCATCCAATATTCCAAAGTCGAAAGAAAAGAGAATCCGCTCATTGCGTGCATCGACCGGCTCCAATTTTTTATAGAGCGTTCCCGCCTGTTGCAAAGCCTCCAGACTCCCCCAATCACGTATAATCTCTAACGTTCGCGTCCAGACCCCAAACGCCCGCGACTCACGCACCGTCCCCGCATTCTGCTCGATCAACAAGGAGCGAACGCCATGATGTGCCAGCCCAAGAGCGGTAGACATGCCGACCGGACCACCGCCTATAATAACGACCGGTACGCTTGTAGAATTGCCTTCCTTGGTAGAAGACATCTCCGACAATTCCATTATGCTATCCTTTCATTGCGCCGCATCTTTACTGCTTGCAAGATAATCTAAAAACATCGCCGTGGCCGCACTCGTCAATTGCTCGACAGGAAAATCGAGGCCGAGAAATAAGGGATCGAGTACAAGACCCAATGCTAGGCATTGCAACAATTTCACCACCACCTCCGGCTCATCCGGCCAGCGCACATTCTCCTCGCGTGCCTCCTCAACCTGTTGCCTCAACAGGCCAGCGAAAAACGTATGAATCCTCTCCGCAATCTCCGGCTGCTGCATCGACATACTCATAAACTGCACCAGGACCAGGATTAACTCTCGCTCCCCCTGGCCGAACTCGCTCAAGGCGCGAATAAACGCCGCAATTTTATCTGCCGAGCTAAGCCCTTGCATTTGCAGCAAGAGTGCCAGGCGCCCCTGCAACCGCTCAATGACATCCTCCAGCATCGCGAACAGAATATCATTCTTCGTCTTGAAGTGATAGGTCAAGACTCCATTCGACACATCCGCCTCGCGGCAGATATCAGCGAACGTCGTCTCCATCCAGCCCTGTCGGGCCGCCAGGTGCTCCGCCGCATCCAGAATCTGCCGTTGCCGGGTTGGGCGTACATTGCGTCGATTCATCTATCCCTCCTGGATCGTCTATCTTCTGCATTAGAGTGATCACTCTTAATTAGAGTATACACTCTAATTGGAACAGTGTCAAGAATGTGGCGTTGGAGCACTGGTGGAGTTTGGTCACATCACGGCTGAGTGCGAAACTCAGAATCCTTCATCCGCTCAGGGGATGCAGAAGAGTGGCATGGTCTATGAGGAGACATTCTATGAACCCGACTTTGAAGGCAATTGGGCACAACGTCATCACTATGCCATCCAACTACGTATGAGATCATGGGATGAGATTGCCTCTTAGCCATATATACTTGAGAGGTATTACATGGTTGGTAAGGGGCAATCTCATCCCATGATCTCATGCGTAAGTTGGTCTAGCGCCCAACCACTGCTCTTAGCTCATCTACAACCTGCTCAAGCCGTGTAGCCGCTTCAGATGCCGATGTCGCGCCGCCGTGTAATTGCTCTGTCACCTGCGTCGCTACTTTGAGTGCCGTCGATAATTTATGGTTGCTTGCATCCTGATAGTTAGAAGAACTGCCGATATAGTGAGCCGCCTGGATAATGCGCTCAAATGCCATCTCCACTTGTTGCCGATTGACGTATTGCCAGTTTAGTGCCAGTTCCTGGGCTGTTTCTATAAGCCGACGCGAGGCCATCTTATTGGCTTCTGTGTAGTATTGTACTGACTGCAAGCCGACTTGCGAAGAATCCACTACCCATACCTGCTCAGAGGCGGCTTCTTGCTGATTTGCGGCCAGAGTCGTAAGGGCCACACTACTGCCGCGCAAGTGTTCAACGACACTCATAATTGGACGCGAGATACTACGCCCGACAAAAGCTCCAACAATTGCCACGAAGAGAGAGGCAAAGAAGGCGATAATAGTCGTATAGATTTGTTGTTTGTAAGCAAGGTCAGTAACACTGCTGAGAGGACTAAGCACAAAGTAGTTCCAGGGAACCGTCGTTGCTGTCTGACGTGCTACCTGGAAAGGTTCGCTTTGGTCCTCCGTTGGTTGTGCCTGGAAAATAGCGGAGTTATTTTGTAGTGCCTGTGTGATGTCTCGGGCCGCGATCACTTTAACTGGATTATTCGTGCCATAGCGTGCTTCCTGGCTGATCTGCTGCTGTACATTTGGATCTAGTGTATCTATACTGGTGAAGCGTTGTTGAGGATCGGTATCAGCGATGCGCACGCCATTATCATCGACAATAAATGCGTAGCTCCCCAGGCCGTTGACCCCCAGATCTTTTTGAACGATTTTGTTCCAGATATAATCAAGATTGAGCGTCGCTTGCATAAAGCCCTGCACTTTATGAGGGTTTTGCATATCTGGAATGGGTGAATAGATCTCCACAGATGCCTTTTTTGTATTGGGTGAGTAGTAGACAGGAGTGATAAAAGTTTTTCCTGCCAGAATCTTTTGCATATCTTGTGGCCTGACAAACGATGTTCCATGTTTTTGTGGTTGAGCGGGATAGAAGAGACGCAGTTGCCCTGTCTGATCAAATAGAGACCAGCTTGCATAATTTTTGTCGCGATAAATGCCAGCGAGAAGAGCATATTGAGCGTGGATAGCTTGATCGTGATATTCGGGTGACTGAGGGTTATAAGGCAGCGCAACAAATGTCTGTACGCTGGGCACCTGAGTTAACGTCTGGGCATCGAGGAGGCGTTCATTAAAGTAGGTATCAATCAACTGTACACGCGTCTCGGCGTCACTCGCCATAGCCTTATTTGTCTGATCGATGAGGGCGGGGCGTGTAATGAAAGAGATAAAAGCGAGCATAATAAGAAGAGGAAGAACAGCGGCGCACACCAGACCTATAGCGATGCGACCCGGTAGTGCTATCCATCGACGCTTCCGTAGTGGTAAATCGTGTTGTGGCATAACTGTACTTGTCCTTTAATTAATAAAGTATTAGCGTTGAATAACACCAATCGATTCTAAATCAAGCAGAAGCTGTTCTACATCTTCTGATCTACGCCCAATCAAGCGTGTGAGATCGGCCAGAGTGCGTTGTCCATCGAGAAGCAGAAACAGATGTCGATGTAAGCGTGAGAGATGTGCCTGTTCAATCATGTGAACTCCTGCATCTGTCTGATAGAGACGGTATGGTGCACCAGTAGTTGAGATCGGCCCCGTCATCGCCCCCCAGGGGCCCTGCGGATTGTATTGCGGCGTGGGCAGACGTGGCGGGGTATGGCCATCCTGGGACAAAGAATGGTCAAAAGCAGCCGTCCCGTACAAAGAGTGTATTTCTGGCAGTGGAGCAGTCGTCCGCTCTGTGAGTGTGTTCATAAAGATGAAACGGCATGCTCGCCACGTTTTAAGCCGGGCTAAAGCAGCCTCGCCAGTAAGATAGCCCGTGTGAGCACTGGCCACATGTCCATTATCGAACAGAATCTCGCCCTCTTCTCGTTGTGTACCCTCGCCGCGTTCGACGATAAGCCGTCCGGTTTTCCGTCCGAGCTGAATAACCTGGAGGACATTGATAAATTGATCTGTTGTGATGCCTCGTCGCTGTGACATAAACATCCCTCCTCCTCCTTCTATTGAGATGCAAATTCTTTAGGAAGAACGCATGGGTACGCTGATCATCTACTAAGAATAACATAGAATGATGCAAGGTGATATCATAATAAACATTATGAGACCGTCACCTACTACTGTTACGACTATATATAATGTTTTTAGTGTACGAATATGCAAAGCAATTAAATGTGCAAATACACAAGGCAAGCGGATTTTCATAGATGGTTCAAAGTATCTTCTAATCTAATTGAACGCACTTTAGTACCGATGAGTGGCATTTTTTCACCCAAACATGCGATAATGTGTCAAAAATGTACCTTACTGTGAATGAACTCTACTACGAAGGAACTTGTGCCCTTGAAACTCTCATGTTATACTCAGGAGCGCGTTGGGAAAAATGTAGCCGAGCTATATGTAGCAGAATGGAAGCAGGGAGCTATTGTCGATGGAGCCTCGTAACCTCTCTCAATCTTCAGGGCCGCAACCGGCAATGAGAGGACAGAGTGACAGCGCACCACCAAACGAGTTACTTTCAGTGAATGAGTTGGCTCGTTGTTGTTCAGAAGAGACAAACAAGTTTCTGAAGCAAAATGCGTCAAATGATCGTTTTTGTTTAGAATTATTCCGTCGTGCCATCATCAACCGGGATGATGGAGCCTGGGCCTGTATATATCAGCAGTACGCGCCATTGGTGCTTACCTGGGTAACGCAACACCAGAGTGCGACGACCCTGTTGGGGCAAGATGGGAGTGCGCCGCTTGTCAATGCTGCTTTTGCCAAATTTTCGCAGGCTCTGACTCCTGCGAAGATGAGCAACTTTAGCTCATTGGCCGCGATATTGAAGTATCTAAAGATGTGTGTGCATAGCGTTGTGGCGGATGAAGTGCGTGCTCGTCAGTCGCGCCAATATGAAGAGACGCTAGATGCGATTGAGCATGAGCCTGCGAGCGATGATCCTGCAGATGATGTTGTCTCGAATATCTCAGCTCAGGACCTGTGGAAAATCATTCAAGCAGAGCTCAATGGCGAGGATGAGCGCATGCTCATTTACCTGGCATATATCCAGGGTATGAAGCCGAGCGAGATTAGTAGTATGCATCGTCACTTCTTTCCCAGCGTCGACGATGTCTATCGTATAAAACGCAATGTGCTAGAGCGATTACGGCGTAATCGGCGTTTGCTGGCTTTATTTCGCAACTAGTCTGTTTTCTTGCTAAGGAACGAGACCTAAAGTAGAGAAAGGGCTCGTTTATTTTGAAGTAGGGAATGGAAAGATCTCTTTCGTATAGAAGATAGCATTGGGTAATTGAGAGTGCTGTCGATCTTTTTTAGATGAGAGATTTTGTTCCTTGAGATTTGTCATATCAGACTCGTGGTGTTCAAGCGTCTCCTATGAACGAACGGGTAATGAATAATTGGTATGATAGTAGCAGGTATTCAGCTTTGTAGAGGGATATTCGTATCGCGACCCTGTAGCGTATGTGAAGTTCCTGTCGTTCTAAAAGGAGACGGAATGTAGCACTCTTATGGGGGTGTAATATGTCTGCTGAACCTGTATTCTATGTTGATGTAGAGGAAACGCTCATGGAGTGTAGTGAACCAGGTGCTATTCGCGACGAAGAGTACATTGCCTATCTGGAAGGTGAGAAAGTGCGGCCTGCTGTTGCTGAGCACATCGCCCACTGTCAGATGTGCACGTCTCAGTTAGCGGCCTATCAACGGTTAGAGCACAATCTTACATATAAATTGTACCGCTGGGATTGTCCGCCCAGTCAAATACTTGGCGAATTCCAGCTGGGCTTGCTCGATGCTGTCGTCTCAACTGCGGTAAAAACGCATTTACGATCGTGTGTGCGCTGCTCAGCGGAAGTCGTCGCGCTCACACAATTTTTAGCAAATGACCCTTTTCTGGTCGAGCCTGTTGCGGCGGTGCAGAGGGCTGCTCAGAAGCCCGCTCTCAACGGACGTTTTCCAACAGAAGAAGCGAAGCGTGCACTGGAGCATCTGCGTGATCAGACACTGGCAGGAGCTCGTCGTATTGTGGCAACATTGTTGCCGCCTGTGCAGCCAGGCTTTGCTATACAACGTAATCCCACGCAACAACTGGCCCAATGGCCGCGTAATTATGTGGCTGAAGATATAAATATATCCTTGCGTATCGAGGGAAATCCCAGGCAGCGCACAATGTTACAGTTGCTTGGTTTCGTGACGTGTAAAGGAACAATCTTAGAGGATTTGCAGGGTATTCCTGTACATCTGAAAGACCCGGAAGGGAAGACAGCGGTCGAAGTAATTGATGACTTAGGGAACTTCGTCTTTTCATCGCTTGTGCCAGGGACCTACACGTTGGAGTTGCTCTTCCCAGAGGGTGCTGTTGTTGTTGATCAGATGCATCTGCAACTGCCAGAATAGATTTTCATATAGTCTTTACGCAAGGTGGTATGAGTAACAAAGTAAGGTGTTAAAAACCAGACTTATAACGTTTACTTTTTATATAAAACTGAATGAAGGAAGTAGCCACAAAGATCGTCACTACTATTTTTGCTTGTAGGTAGTGACTTCTGGGGCTACTTCAATTATACTTTTCGCAGCTCATTTTATAGATGAAGAACGGCATCATATGACTCCTCAAGATCTTGTCTCTGCTCTGGTGGATATGAATGAGGAGCAGGGACGGCAACTGCTTCAATCCCATGTTCCTCTCTTTAGCGCGAACGCGCTTGATCGTCTGGTCTACGCCCTAAAAAAAGAGGCTGATCACTGTTGGAACACCAATGCCCCGCTTTCACTGCTGCTCTCTGGACATTTATTGCTGGTTGCGAACCTGGTACATAACACCTATTATCATGCATTGGGTTTGATGGCGCGTGGCGATGCATTGCGGCGGATGGAGCGTAATCTAGAGGCACTGCCTTTCTTTGACGCTGCAGGCGAAGAATTCATGGCGAATGGGGATGAAGTTGGATGGGCCAGGACACGTATTGGCCGAGTAAGTGCCTGCTTGCAGCTGAATCGAACGACAGAAGCGCTTTATGATGCTGAAGCTGCACATGAAATCTTTATACGCCGTGGCAAGCTGCGTCGTGCAGGACAGATAGATGTCAACGCAGCAATCATCAATTTTGAGCTTGGTCAATATGATCAGGCCTTGCGCCTCTTTGATCGCGCGATTGAGACCTATGCATTACATGGCGATGGCGTAGAATTAAATATTGCGCGTGCACGTGGCAATAAAGCACTGACACTGGCCGCGCAAGGAAAATTCCGCGAGGCGGTGGCACTGCATGAGCTCGCCCGAGCTACATTTGTAATGTATGGGGAGCGGGAAGAAATATCAGTTGCGCGTGAAGAGTTGAATATTGCTGATATCTATGCAGCCCAGGGGCATTATAGCCAGGCACTATTGCTGTACAATCAGAGCCGGGCGCTTTTTCAGAAACATAACATTTCTCTTTTCGCGTTTGAAGTTGCGCAGCAGATGTGCTTGTGCCTTGTCTGCCTTAATCGTTCACGCGAAGCTTATGAGCTTGCTGGTGAGACAATCAATTTTTTCCGTTCTTCTCCTGGTCCTCGGCACAACCTGGCCCGTTCCCTCATGCATCAGGCATCGGCAGCCATTTTAATGGAAGAATTTGTTGAGGCTGATGCGCTGCTACGTGAGGCGAGCTGTTTGTTGGAGGAAGGCGGCTTTATACGTCTGGCTGCGCTGGCCCGCTTGAAACGTGCGGAACTTTATTATGCAGACAAGCAGCTAGATGCCAGTTTAAGTGAAGCTGAATATGTCGCCGATGTATTTGCCGGGCAGGAAGATTTGCCGCATCTGGCGCAAGTAATGCTCCTACAAGGTCTGATTGCCGATGCGAAAGGGCGTACGGAAACTGCTTACGAGCTGTGCAACCAGGCGCTTGACATCGCTCAGGGGCAGGGGCTGCTTGAATTGAAGTATCCCTGTTATGATCTGCTAGGGCAGATTGCTGAGCGTGCAGGCAGGTTGGATGAGGCTGCATCTTATTATGATCGTGCTGTGCAGGGTATTGAAGAGGTACAGAGCCGTCTGGTGATGGATGCGCGGGCGAGCTTTCTTGAGAACAAGAGAGATATCTACCAGCGTGCAATTGTGCTTGCCCTGAAACGCGGTCTGAAAGAGCAGGCATTGACCTATGTAGAGAAAGCAAAGTCTCGCGTGCTGGGTGACTATCTGCATAGCAACATAGATATTCGCCTGCGAGCAGGCGACCATGCTGATAAACGTATTCTGGACGACCTTGAGAACCTGCGAGAAGAGCAGGCCTGGTTTAGCTCAATCGTCCATGACACAGAGGATGAGGCGAGCTTGAGCGATACTGCTGTCATGCGTATTCGTTCGATTGGCCCTGTGCGTGCACGTAGTGAGATGCAGAAACGAGAGCGGCGCATTGAACAGTTGCTCGAACAGATGCAATTACGTGCAGCCGGTGATCTTGTTGCCCGGCCGCGCTCAAACATGCCCAACAATAGCGTAACAGCGCTCTGGCCGAATCTGGAGCCCGCCACGCTGATGCTCGAATATTATCTTGCCGACCAGGATTTATATATTTTCCAACTTACGCGGCATGGTGTCAACATCGAGATGCTTAATGGTGTTGTGCCTAAGCTGGAGCGCTTGCTCTCCCTCTGGCGCACAAACCTGGAGCTGGCGGCTCAGGCGGCGAACACGCCCGACCCGGAGCAAGCATTTTCAGGCTTACAGCAGAATAGCCTTGGTTTGCTGCAACGTCTGTATGACCTATTGCTACGTCCAGTTGCAGCTGCGCTTGATGACTGTGAACATATGATTATCGTACCATATGGCCTGCTACACTACGTGCCATTTCACTGCCTCTTTGATGGAGCAGCGTTTGTGGTAGAGCACTTTCAGGTCTCTTATCTGCCTTCCGCATCATTGCTGGATATCTGCCGCCTGCGCGGTTGGCGCATTCTCTCACGAGGGGCGCAGTTGAATAAGTCCCTTGTGATGGGGCTTTCCGATGGTGGACGTTTAGCCTATGCAGTTCAGGAGGCAAACGTAGTGGCGAGCCAGTTGCATGTTTCAAGTGTATTAGATGTAGCTGCTACGACTACGCTTTTAAGACGCCTGGGAGCAAGCAGCCCCATTGTGCATATTGCTGCACATGGTCTATTCCGCCTTGACGCTCCGAATTTCTCGTACATAAAGCTGGCGGATCGCCAGTTGAGTAGCATTGAAGCCTTCAACTTAAATCTGACGGAATGCTCTCTGGTCGTGTTGAGCGCTTGCGAGACTGGTCGTGCAGTGGTCGGTGGGGGTGACGAAGTGATTGGCCTGGGCCGAGGTTTCCTCTATGCGGGAGCTGCATCATTATTGCCAACGCTGTGGAAAGTTGATGATGCAAGCAGTGCTGAGCTGATGGGCATGTTTTATCAAGCGCTCCTGGGCGGCTATACAAAAGCAGCGGCCCTATCCACTGCCCAACGTACGTTTATCACACATGCACGTAATTCTGCACGCTCTTATCTTGCTCACCCCTACTTCTGGGCCGCCTTCCAGCTGATTGGTGACTCTGGTCCCTTATTGCGCATTGCTATGAGCAGTGGCATTTAGCGGCAATCGATCGCGCCGAACGTCGTTTTTTGAATATAACTCAATGTTTTCAAGATAAGATATTGTTCTATTTATAGAATGATATTTGTAAAGGAAGGGTACCTGAGAGTGGATAGTACATTGGTCTCATTATTGGGCCGATAAAAACATGTTCAGGCAGGATTAAGATGGAGCTGTGCTATACTGAGGTTGGCTGTTTATCTTCTTGAAGAGGTAAATAGTACAGAACAGAAAGTTGACTGATGGTTACGGCGATTGAGCCTCAAATGAGCGTCTGTGTCGACAGTATCACTTCCAAATGAATATGAAAAAAACGTTCCAAATAGCTCTATTTGCGATAGTGATGATGGTTTGTGTTATTGATGTGGAGGTCGTTATAGAGCATCGGCTGCTGGCTTCGCTGCATATCCTCACTGAGGCAGATTGGCGGAGCTGGTTAAGTGTGCCAACGAAAGCCCTCGACTTTTCTGTTACAGTGCTATTAACTTTTTTTAGCCCACGTCTCTCTGCATCCGCTACACACCATCAATTATCAAAGTCATCCTGGTCGCTAAATAAGACATCAATGGTGTTTCCTGTGTACGGTTTTTTATGTTATTTGTCTTGCGATAATCTTTTTTCTGAAACTGTTTTATATATATCAAGTATATTAGAAACTTCGATAGCATATAATCAACCGCTCAATCTTAGAGTAAGGGAAGAAGATGAACGCTTCATTAAAAGGCAGGCTTTTGATTTTAGAGTAGGAGAAAAAGGTGAATGACTCTATGAAGGAACAAGGAGTATATGTATTATCTGATGAAAGCGAATTTTCTGAACAGCAGGAACAAGGTATAGGGTCTCATCCTGGTAACGTAGCCTATGATGCACTGGTACTGGATGCGACCTTGCGCCAATCGCTGATGACCACACGTTCGCTTGGGCGGCGGGGGAAACGGGTCGCGGCAATGACTAGCACCAGTAACCTGATAAAGTCTCGGCATGTGCCTACATTCGCGTCGCGTTGGTGCCAGGCGAGCTATATTGCTCCTGGGCATGAGAAGCAAGATGAATTATTTGTGGCCTACCTGAAGCAAGTGTTGGATACGAAAGGTGCACGTGTATTAATTAGTTCGGCGGATGGAACGATAGAGGTGTTGCGAAGGCACCGTAAAGAGATCGAGCGGCATGGAGTTCGTGTTGCTCTTCCCAGAGAAGAGGCCCTCGCGATTGCTATTAGTAAAGAACAAACATTGAAGGTCGCCCAACAATTGGGATTAGGTGTACCTAGAAATGTGCTGGTGACATCAGTGAGCGAGGTTGCGGAGGCCGTGAGCGAGATTGGCCTACCCGCAGTAGTCAAGCCCACAGAATCCTGGTCGAAACAGGGTACCAGGCTGATCTGTATCCTTGTAACGACGCTCGCAGAGGCACGTCTGGCGGTGGAAAAGCTGACACAGGGTGGCGATACCGTCCTCTTCCAGCAGTATCTTTCTGGGCGACGTGAGTGTGTAAACTTTATGTACGCTCATGGCGAAATGTATGCACGTTATGCCCATTGGACTAAACGTACTCTCCCCCAATTAGGCGGTGAATCAACGTATCGGCAAACGATGGAGGTCCCGGAGGATACTGGTGAACAGGCCGAGCGCTTGATAAGAGAGATCGATCTAGAAGGTTTTTCGAATGTCCAGTTTCGGCGTGATAGTCTTGGCAAGCCCTACTTAATGGAGATTAATCCACGCCTGATAGCAGGCGTAGAGATTGCGGTACGCGCCGGTGTGGATTTCCCCCACATGGTCTATCAATGGGCCTGTGGAGAGCCAATTGACCGTGTTGAAGGATATAAAACCAATCTATGGATGCGTTACCTTGAAGGAGAAGTACTCACGACAATGCAAGCATTTGAGCAGCGTGGCCGACCCGGTGTCACACCGACTGCCAGAGCGCTTATGGAGTTTGTTGGAACCTTTTTTACTCCCACCCTCTATGATTATTTCGATTGGCAGGACCTGCATCCCGTCGGGACCGCAGTTAGCGAATTTGCGGACCACGTGCAACGTTATATGAAGAAACGTTGATATATAGATAAGATATGATCTAAGGAAGAACATTATGAGATCAGTTGCATTTCTTGACTCCACATTGCGTGAAGGAGAGCAATTCGCAGGAGCTTTTTTTACCATGGAGCAGCGCCAGCGCATCGTGCGCTTTCTTGATGCCCTGGGCGTTACCTTCATCGAAGTACCCTCACCTATTGCATCACCAGAGACGCACAATGCAGTACAGGCTCTGTGTGACATGGATCTACATTCACATATCGTCGCGCATGTACGTTGTGTTGAAGCTGACGTGAAGGCAGCTTTAGAAACGTCTGTCTATGGAGTAAACCTTTTTTACGGTACCTCGCCTGCGCTTCGTACTTTCAGCCATGGGCGTCGTATTGACCAGATTATTGCAGATGCTGTACCGCTCATCAGGCGTATCCGTGCTGCAGATCGTTTTGTACGCTTCTCAGCTGAAGATGCATTTCGTAGTGATCTGGTTGATCTATTAACAGTCTTTGATGCCGTTGTTGAGGCTGGAGTGCAGCGTATTGGTCTGCCTGATACCGTTGGAGTCGCCAGACCGCGCCAGGTAGAGCAGATCGTGCAGCTTATGGCCACACGTTATCCACAGATTGGGATTGAATTTCACGGCCACAACGATACTGGCTGTGCTATTGCCAATGCTATGGCAGCGTTTGAAGGTGGAGCCGACTGTTTGGATGTTACCGTTCTGGGTATTGGCGAGCGTAACGGCATTGCCTCGCTCAGTGGGGTTATCTCACAATTCTACATGCATTATCCAGAATACCTGGCAGCCTATGATCTGACGCAACTGCCCCCTCTCGATCTCTATGTGGCCGACTGCCTCAAGATCACCGTTCCTTTTAATGCACCCATCACAGCTCCAACGGCCTTTACCCACCGGGCCGGTGTTCATACGAAAGCAGTTCTCCAAAATCCACATACCTATGAATCGCTCAATCCCGACGATTTTGGTCTGGTACGCCAGGTCGATATTGGTTCGCGCTATACAGGGCGCTATGCCGTGGCGCATCGAGCCGCGCTTTTAGGCATACAGCTTAGCAGTAGTGAGATCGCTCGGTTGACTCAGGCGCTGAAAGAGCAGGCGGAACTTGGATCACTGCACCAGGAAGAAGTTGATAAGTTTATTCAGACCTGGTACGAGAAGAAAGGGCTGCCCTGTGAAGAAAAAGCGGATTTGTTAGAGTAAGGGGAAAAAGGAGATACAGCTCATCAGAAAATGAAGTACTTACAATTTTCTATCTGATGAGCCAGAGATCTACTGAAAGGTAGTTATGTGCCGATATTAGAATAGGCCGAACCGACGACGGCGTGGGCGTCGTACATAACTGCCGCGGCGACGATAGTAGCGTTCATAACTTGGCCGATACACGCGACGATACGCAAAAGCGCTCCATAGCGCTACAAGTATGGCAGCCGCAATAATAGAGCTAATCAGTGGTACGCCCGATATAGTTGGCTCCCCGGCAATAGAAAAGTGAAAAAGCCCAACAATCAAGAGAATTGCGATGAAGCCCACAACAGTTGCTCCAATGATACCATCTGGAGCGCGACGGCGCGCAATCAACTCTCCTAAAAAGCCAACGATCAATGCTATGATAATCCAAATGACTAATTGTTCAAAAGTGATATGCATAAGTGCTTAACCTCCCTCTTTTAAAAGACAAGTACAGTCTTTTTATTAACACGTATAAGCACGGCTTTCCGGTTCATATACTTGTGACAAGAAGAGTTACATACATGGATGCGTGTGTGAAGGCGCGCACGCTCTCAGTCTTTCAGCAGGAGTATGATGACCTGTGAGAAGGAAAGAAACAGGCCTGGCTATGTTCTTGTAAGAGAGCGTAGCCAGGCCTGGTTATTGAGCACACTGTGCGGCAAGTATACGGAGGGGTGAATTATCCTTTGAGTCCGCTCTGTTTGTATCCTTCTGCAATGTAGCGTTGCAGGAAAAGGAAGATGATCATTAGAGGCAGAATAGCAATTGCAGCGCCCATAAAAAGCTCATGCAAATTGAGCACCTGAGCATTGAGGAAGTTTGATAGAACTACCTGTACCGTCCATGAGGACTGATCCTGACCGATTACCAGCGGCCACAAGAATGTATTCCAACTCGTGATGAAGGTGATGACACTCAGGGCAGCGATGATGCCATACGAGTTAGGCACAACAATACGCCAGAAGATGCCCCAATAGCCCAGCCCATCCATGCGGCCAGCTTCTTCTAACTCATGAGGAAAACTCAGGAAGAACTGCCGGAACAAGAATGTTGTAAAGCCACTAAAGAGACCAGGTACCACCAGTCCTTGCAGTGTACTGATCCAGTTTAAGTATGACACAACCAGGTAGACCTGTATGAAAATGATCGCGAATGGAACCATAAGGGTTGCCAGGACAGCATAAAACACTTGGTGTGACCAGCGGTAAGGGATACGTGCCAGGCCGTAGCCAGCCAGTCCGCAAATGAGAATCTGCCCTGCCGTCTGTAAGACACTGATGATCGCAGAGTTGGTCAGGCCATCCAAAAATGGCACGTCGGGATCAGAGAACAGTTCTCCAATATTCTCGAAGTGAAGGACGGTGGGGAAGAACGTCCAGTTGGGAGAGGTAATCTCCTGGTCTGTGGCCAGACCGTTTCTCACAATGAGATAGAATGGAATCAAAAAGATAATCGCCAGAATAATGAGCAAAGCGTAACGCAAGAACGTACTCACGACTTTCCCAACAGATGGACCATGAGCGTGCTCTGGTTGTGTCAATTCATCAGAAGCAAGTGTTGCCATAGTAATTTCCTTCTCTGTCTCAATTATGTCCTGATAGATCCTCTCACAGAATAGAAATCTGTGCTTAATCACGTGTACCGAAACCTAATAAGCGCCCCTGAATCAGGCTAACCACCACAATGATCAAAGTAAGGATCATCGCTCCGGCACTACCAGTGCCATAATTTTGACCAGTTAAGGCGACACTATAGATGTAGGCCAACGGAGGGCGTGCGAGAATCACATTTCCACCAGTCATAATGTTGTAGAACTCATCAAAAGCCTGCAAGGCAGCGATCACATTCAGCAGAAGTACAGAGACCGAAGCATTGCGCAGAAGAGGAAAAGTGATCGACCAGAAGGTTTGCCAGCCTTTTCTTGCCCCGTCTACAAAGGCTGCTTCGTACAATTCGCGCGGAATATCCTGTAGGCCGGCAATAAAGATAATCATATACAAGCCCAACTGCAGCCAGAGCCGGACCGTAACGAGAACTACCCAGTAATAGGGAGGCGTAGGGCTGGATATCCAGGAAATAGGTTCAAGGCCGATAACATGGCGCAGACTATTCGCCAGACCATAAAAGGAGCCATTAAAAATGATCATTTTCCATACCAGCGAAGCCAGAACATACGAGCACGCTGTTGGCAGAAAGAAGACTGAGCGGAAGAATCCCTGAGCAACCTTTGCCTGATTAACCAGAAGAGCCAGGCCGAGTGAACAGACAAAGGTCAAGGGAACAATAAAAATGGCAAAAATGATAAAGGTGGTCAAAGAGTGAGTGAAATCGGGATCAGTGAGCATCGTGACATAATTTTGAAACCCGATGAACTTTGTGGGTGTAACGGTTGCACGAGCATCGGCAAAGCTGAGTATAAACCCCCAGATAATAGGAATATAGAAGAACGCAATCAGGCCGACAATCAGTGGCCCGACGAATCCCCAGAATGCCAGGGTTGTCTTTTGAACCTGTTGTCGTGCTCTTTTGCGTGAGCTCTCTTTTATATCTTGTTCTTGTAGCACATCTGCCGCTTGAGGAGTACTAAGGGACTTCATTGGTTGATCCTTCTTCAAAATACATGCCTGGACCTCCTTCACGTACTTCTATATATACCGGAGCCCAGATGTACCGCATAATTTCTGTGGAGTGAAACCCGACAGACAGATTAGGATAAGAAGGAACCGTTGCACGCAGCGGTTCCTTCAGCTATACCTCGGAAAGGTCGGAGCGAGTGAGGTTGCACCCGACCTTTTTCACCTATGAAAACACCGTCAACTAAAGCTCTTTCTGCAATTCAGCATTAGCTTTTGCTGCGGCAGCATCTAAAGTCGCGCGTGCATTTTTACCGCTTTTTACAATGGTACTAACGGCAGTTTGCAACGCTGTATCCATCGCAGCATTCCATAATGGTGGGGTAGCATGACCATACTTGTTCAAGAGATCTACAGCATCAGAAGCTGGAGAGGTTTTGAGTTTGGTTGTCTGAGCGGAGGTGCTATTGCGTGGTGGTACATGGAAGCCATAGGCAACGTTCCAGTCGATCTGGACCTGCGAGTTTGTGATCCACAACGCTTTAACATAATCTTTGGCAGCCTGCTTATTTGCGCTTTTGGCATTGACCATTTCTGCCCAACCACCATCAACAGTTGCAGGTTTGCTCTGTGCGTCTAGTGCCGGGTAGGGGAAGATACCAAAGTCCTCAGCGACCTGGCTTGCGCGAATGCCTGGCATAGCCCACAGTCCACACCACTGCATAGCAACCGTGCCCTGTGTGAATGACGAGGGGTCCCACCAGAACGTTGGTGCATCGGGGAGTACACCACCAGATGCATTCAACTCGTGTAGCTTTTCATAGGCAGCGGCCATGCGATCTGTGTTAAATACAATCTTGTTGTCTGGTGAAATGAAATCGCCACCGGCTGCCCAGCCAGCAATTTGATACAAAGCGCTGACGCCACCATCTGGGCCAATATAGATACCCTTACGGTTGCCGTTGGTCAATTTTTTGGCAGCAGCAATTAATTCATCAACAGTCTGAGGAATCTGGAGGCCAGCCTGCTGGAACATGCTCTTCCGATAATAGATAAATGTTGGGTCATTGATCATTTTGATGCCGTAAATTTTGCCATCAACCGTGAACGGCGCCAATGAGGCAGGGTTGAAATCGCTCTTGACATCGGCAATCAGGTCATCCAATGGCTCAAGCAACCCGGCTTTCACCTGGTCAACTGAAATGCTCGGCAGTTCAAATACATCGGGGGCTTTAGAGCCAAGCAGTGCAGCACGTACTTTGTCGGGGTACTCACCACCGGTACCAGGAACCCAGCTTACCGTCACGTTTGCAGCTTTATAGTCTTTTGCATACTTCAGTACAGCTTCATGAGTCCCTTTTTCACCATATTGATGATACCATTGTGTGAGAGCAGGAGTACTGCCGCCGCTTGCAGTAGTACTAGAGCCACTCCCTGTTCCAGCACAGGCGGCAAGAAGTGATGAGCCTAGTGTGAGGGAACCAGTATACTCAAGGAAACGACGCCGGGAAAGGGAAGTAGGAATAAAACGATTCTGTTGGGCCATATGAGATTCTCTCCTTCTCTTGTAGTACATCACTGTACTAGCATCTAAGTTTATAAATAAAGTAGATCATCAAAATCTACAAGGAAGTGTTGTACTCTTCATGAGTAGCAAGGTGTGTATGATATAGAAAGGGAGTCAAGCTGCTTACTACGTCGTCCTTTTTTCTAAGGAACAGTTTGACTATTTCTCAATCGTAAGTCTATGGCTCTTCTATAGTTCGAATATCCCTCTTAAAGAATATACTTTACCTATCCTTTAATCCTGTTTGTAACAAAAGCAATGGTAGCATCCGGATATACTTTTGTCAATGAGTGATATTAGTGGTATCTGCAAGACAGAAGCAATGGTAGCATCCGGATATACTTTTGTCAATGAGTGATATTAGCAACTCTAACGAGTAAATAGAGATACTGCACAGAGTCATCCAGAGAAGTATAATACACCAAACGTGCAATGTCAATGCTCATATGTGCAAGCTGATTAAGCGATGGTGCAAACAGAATATGAGCTTGTCTATCGGGTTGCAGAGAGTTAGATGAGGTAGAGCAGGAAAGTAAATTATAGAAAGATATGTTCTGCACTAACAGAAATAACTCATTGAGTGTATATAATAACTACGCATTTTTTATGTGTTTTCTCTCTGCTGTAATCAGTCAATTCAGAGGTGGATAAGAAAACAAAATATTTGCAGGCGGATGTAGGAAATAGAAGAAACCTCGTGAGTGGCAGAAATTGCCCTAATGACGAGAAATCTTTTATAACTGCCAGGTAGATTTCTCGTCATCTCTACTTATTGGGGGGTGAAATGTTTAGAAAGGAGAAAAGCACTAAAATTGGCGATACTCTCAACCTCACCGTCATCAAGCATATTGACGATCCGTTTCACAACGGTGCGGCGTGGCTGTCCAATGGTTGTAGGTAGAGTAAAGCCAATAACGTTTGTGAGTTGTGGTTCGCGTTCGCGCCGAATCTCCTCTGCCATAAGTTCAAGAAATTCTGCCAGATCCAGTCCGAGTGCGCTAGCCAGACTTTCAAGGACCTTGGCGGATGGATATTTTTGCCCGCGTTCAATTTCGCCAACATAGATTTCAGAGAGACCAGCTTTTTCGCCTAATTCTTTGATAGTGAGATCGCGTGCCTGTCGCTCCTGACGTATTACCTTGCCAATAGTTTCCTGTAAATCAGCCATAGTATCAGGACCTTCCTATGCTTAAAGCATCGTTTACAAAATACCTATGCTAAGAGCATGTATTTTTCCTATTAGTATAGGCCATCGGCCTGTTATATTCAAGGTGTAACGATGACATCTTATAGAAGTAAAGTAAAGGAGCATACAGATGTTTGTTCTGCCGCATCATTATACACGTATGTCTGCAGGCCCAGAAGTCCGTTCGTCCTTACCGATACCCACTGTTTATGAACAGGTGCCTGCCAGACCACTGCATTGGGAATATCAGGTGCTCTCAATAGAGACAAAAGAAACACCTTTTCTGAGTGCAGAAAATTTAAATGTATTAGGCAAAGAAGGCTGGATGATGGTTGGGCTGCAAGATGAGCGAGCAACTGATCGTGGTACCAAAGTTCATTATTACTTTATGCGACAGCTATCAGAAGAGTAACAAAGTGTAAGACAAGGAGATTGGTAATGATTTCAAATTTGCTGGTTCCAACGGTCCTGGAAAATACCGGGCGTGGCGAGCGTGCATACGACATCTACTCACGGCTATTACGTGAGCGTATAATAATGGTCAATGGTCCGGTAGAGGATGCGATGGCTAATCTTGTTGTCGCGCAAATGTTATACCTGGCAGCAGACAATAGCGAGCGTGAGATAAATCTGTATATCACATCACCGGGAGGAGTTGTATCTGCCGGATTAGCTATATACGACACTATGCGCTCTTTGCCCTGCCCTGTTGCTACAACGTGTGTGGGTTATGCAGCCAGCTTTGGTACAATCCTTTTACTTGCAGGTGATAAGGGACGAAGAAGGGCATTGCCACATGCCCGTATTCATATGCATCAACCACTTATTCAGGGTGGTATAGGCGGTCAGGCAACCGACATTGACATTCATGCGCGTGAAATACTCCACACACGTGATGTCATCAACACGATTATTCAGCTGCATACCGGACAGACCCTGGAACGCATCCGGCACGACACAGAGCGCGACTTTTTCCTGAGTGCTGAAGAGGCCGTTGGATATGGAATCATCGACGAAGTATTGCCGCTTGCCGAGAAGAAGTCTGAGGGATAAAAAAAGAGGCTCTTAATAGAGAAGAAAGGAGTGTAAGCTTTAAACTTACACTCCTTTCTGCATTTCAAAGAGGATCTATGCGAATCGAATCTATGGCAAGCTCTTGTGTGTCACAGGCCACTGCGCCAAAGCGCAGAACGCCGCGCGGCGTCGCGATTGCATATTGATTGTCGAGCCATGCAACGAAGCCTAGAGCTCGTGTGGGAGGGCGTTGTGCGTATAAAACCTCAGTGCCATCGATCCAGAAGCGAGCTGCGTTGGTATACCATTCGAGTACATATGTATGCCACTGTGTCATAGAGACGGGCAGGAGAGCCTCCTGAGCACCACTTAGCTTCTGCATCCAATGAGCTGCTGGCTGCAGGTTGTTGCTCAGGCGGCTCCAACCAGTGGCAAGCGCGGCTGGAATGGCGGAGAGCAGTGCTCCTGGACGCATGGCATGTATAACCTGTGCCTTCCAGCCATAGCCTACGACACCAGGCACAAGCGCCATATTGGAGGGTGGGGAAGCATAGAAAAACCAGACCGCCTCGGGCAACATCAGTATATCGCCACGTATAGAAAAGGGATAGTTCCAGAAACCAAAGCCAGCCGTTCCTTGTAGCGTCTCAGTAGAGCTACAACTCGTATCAGTTGTGGCGGCGGGCAGCGATGAGCGTGCTCGTACCTCCATACGCAACGGGGGTCGCCATGGGAAATCTGATCGTGCTCTTTGCCCATAATCGTCAATCTGTGCATCTGAGTACCGTACTTTTTGTGGATCCTGACCTTGTTGTATGGGCGAAACGATCATACGAAGCACCGAATCAGTGATAGCGAGTGAACCCGAACCTATACAGGTTTGGGTCCAGCGCTCATCAATAGCAGAAGCGAAATCATCGAATAAAGAAGCAGGTGTAGTCATCCTATTTCTGCTTGCCGGATATAGAAAGTGGGCATTTTCAAAAGCTCTTCTTCCAATTTTTGCCAGACAAGCATATCAGCTTGTAACGTATTCACTGGTCGATTGCGTGTTGCGGCGTAAAACATAGTTTCGGCGACCAGCTGACGAAATTTAGCAAAATATTCTTTTTGTTCTTGATGTGAAGGCATAACGCATAAAGCAATTTGCTCCGGGGCATAGAAGTCTTCTGGTTCAAAGGCCAGCGCAATCAGATCAGCATAATACTGAACAAGTTCAGTGCGAGCTTGAGCAAGAAAATAATTGACCTCGGCACTGGAGACGAGCAAGACACCCGCGATGCGACCAGCATAAAGAATAGGATAAATAGCAGCGCTCTTCTCGTATTCTACACGTGCAGCTGGCATCAGATTATGTTCCTCATCAAGGTTTTGGATGATGCCAGGGCGAAACAAAGTCACGACATTACCAGCCAGGGATTCGGCGCCCAGAAACATTGCATTCTGTTCCAGGTTGCCAACCCATGGTGGTGTGCCCAATCCAATACTCTCACGTAAACTACGTACTTTATGGTATTGGCCGGAAGGGGGCATACAACGTACGACCCAGATTGACATGCCTCGTCGGTCCGGATCAAGTTGTCCAATTGCCTGCTGTAAAATAAGGTGGCAAGTGGACCAGAAACGTAAATTCTCACTTGTGGATGCACGTGCGACCAGAACACGTGCATAGAACTCGGCTGGAATAACTCCAGCAGATTCGTCCTGTATAGAATCGGAGAAATCGCTAAACCCCTTCTCCTCTTTGACCAGCTTTTGTATTTGTTCCCGATGTTGTGGCAATGCACTGATCAATTGGCGCAGATTCTGAGGTCGTGGATCTGATTCCCCATTAACCCAGCGTGTGAGCGTGATTGGCGTAATATTCAGCTCATCAACGAGGCGCTGTTTTTCCTTCGTGTCTTTAATGATTTGCCTCAATACGTCACGCCAGGTGCGTACTTCTTCCATATTTTTACCCTTACCGCTGAAAATGGCCGCAAAACGCACATTAAGCTCAATGATACCAGTTCGTTTACGGAACGTCAACTAGATTTCATAGAAAAATTATTAATTTGTATGTCTTGTAGTGAGAGACGTTCTTACGATTGTCAAAGTAAAAAGTCTGTTGAATGAAAAAGAGCCCCTCTTCTTTTTTGTTACAAAACCCTGGCTCGGCACGAGTTTTGCAGCAAAAAAGACACGAACATAGTTAGTGGTCATGAGCATGCAGGAGAGGAGTGAAAAGGCGAATGTCATGGATCGCCAGGTTTTCTCATCTTGCTGTATGTTAGCGTCTGGCGAATGCTTCTCGGCTGAGTGATGCAACGAGTACTGCGAGAACAACAATAATGAGGATTGCTCCAGAGACAGCGCGTAATGGAGCTAAAGCGCTCACCGTGTTGATCAAAGCCATAAGTGCGACCGTAAGCAGAACTCCAATCAAAATAATCATATCGCCTACGATGAAGTTATAGATTGAAAGAATGACTTTCATTGTTTAATGTGTTCCTTCCTAATATCTCTAGTGCAAAACCACTTGACCTATTCGACATCATTCTGTTACTTTCTCCTACATCAGGAGAGGTGGGAAGCGACGGCAGGTTTTCTTCATTCCCTCGATCCGTCACGGGATACTGCACTAGACCGTTTCACTGACCGATGAGGACGTGTTTGCTGCTATCCGCAATTTCCTCTGTTTGAGCCAGGTAATCAAAATGAATGAAGCAATGAGGTAAAGCACAACAAGCAGGAGTAGAAAGGCATCTGCGAAAGGCCAGGTCACCCCAAGTCCCTCACCTGTCCAGAATGTACCAAATGTAGTTAGCATGACACCCACGATAAACTTAAGCGTATTTTCTGGGACTTGTTTAAGTGGTGCGCGTACGAGGATTCCTGCCAGAACGACGAGGATGCCAGCGATGATAGCGCCAATGACAGCGGAGTTGATACCGCAGACCTTACTACAAACATTTGTAGCGGCACTTGTTCCAAAGGTAATAACAATGAAAGCGACTTCGAGGCCTTCCAAGAGAACCGCCTTATAAGAGAGTGCAACTCCGAAAGGCTCGACACGAGGCGTAATGGCTTTACCGCTTGCTCGTACCTCGGCCATAGTCTCTTCAAAGATTGCTTCCTCATCGTGAAGTGCTTTAAGTCCGCTGTAGCGTAGGATAGCTTTTTTGAGCCATTTGAGTCCAAAGAGAATGAGGAGCACGCCGACGACGAGGCGCAGGGTTTCAAGAGGAACATATTGAACGAGTGCGACACCAAGAGTAGCGATAATAAGTGCGAGTGTCCCTGCGGCGGCTAATGCTCCTATGAGAGAGCTACGCCAATTGATCGTTACGCCAACTACCAGAACGATTGTAAATGCTTCGACAAATTCAACTGCAGAAGCGAGGAATGCAGCAGTGATGACCGCCCATTGCATGCAAAGAGCTCCTATCTTGTCATGGAACAACCATAGTAGGGCAATAGAGCGGGAACCCTAAACTGTAAATATATGGTTTCCCGCCTATGCATTGTATTGTACCATATGCTCTATATGCTTTGCTGCTAACTTTTCAGTGCGACCATCTGGAGCCATGTGCGTGGTACGTCAGTTAGATTCAATTCATGGCCGGCCTGGTAGACCGAGATTTCCAGAGCCTGTGCTCCAAGAGCGAGTGGAATGCCAGGCAATGCCCCTTCAATAAAGAGCCAGTACTGTCCAAGATCTTTCCAGCCATCGAGAGAGATAAGGACATTAGAGTTCTGAGTTTCGACATCTGCGAAGCCGCACTGTTTGAGATCATTGATATAGTCATCTTTCGTCAGCCATTGCATAGCCATTGCTTTAGCTTCACGAGAGAGATGAACCTCTGGATGTTCTTGTCTTAGCCATCCTACAGCTCGGCGAGTCCATAGGCGATAGAAACGTTCTGTGCCGGGCACATAAGTTCCTTCATAGAAGGCACTGTTACAACCAAAGACGCCGTTATGTGCAAGAATTGTAGCCATTTGTCGAAAAGCAGCTAACTTATCTGGTACAAGATGAATAGCGTTGCAGAAGAAAGCCGCATCGGCATTTTGCACAAGCTGCGGTAAATCCTCGGCTTCACCTTGAACAAAGTCTGCTTTAACGTCTAATCCCATTTCTTCCATACTCTTTTGTGCACGGCGTAGTGCTTCTGCGGAAGGGTCGACGCCAATGATATGCGTGCGAGTTAGTAGATTTTGCTGTGCCATCTCCTCCGCGATGAGACGTGTGACAGCACCTGTACCGCATGCCATATCGACGATTGTGAAGGTAGCATCGCTTGGTCTTTTAACCAGGTGAGCGAGTGTTTGCTGAACGAGAGCGCGATTAACATCGGTATAAAATGCGTGCGATGCAAACGGCTCAAATGTGTAGAGGTTTGTTTCATTTGTTTCAATAAGGCCCATGAAGAGTTCTCCTTAGACATGTTTAGTATTAAAAATTTAGATAGGATTTGACCTCATCTTGTTTCATAAATTTTGCTAAACATGCATCGATAAACCGCCATCTACACACAAGATCTGTCCTGTAATATAGGCAGCATCAGGAGAGCAGAGGAAAGAAATGGCAGCAGCGACTTCATCTGGGGTGCCAAAGCGCCCAAGGGGAGTGCTATCGAGCATAAACTTGCGTTGTTGCTCATTGACAGTAGCGGTCAGTTCTGTAGGCACAAAGCCTGGAGCGATAGCATTGGCAGTAATATTGCGGCTTGCCATTTCGCGTGCAGTACTCAGCGTCAGAGCAATGATAGCAGCCTTCGATGCTCCATAATTTGCTTGACCTGCAGGCCCTAGAAGGCCGGCTATTGATGTCACATTGACGATTCTGCCCCAGCGGGCCTTCATCATGCCACGAAGAGCTGCTTTCGTGCAGAGAAATGTCGAGCGTAAATTGATATCCATGACAAGCTCAAAGTCGGCGAGTGACATTTGTAGAATTAATTTATCACGTGTTGTGCCAGCATTATTGACAAGGATAGCTACCGGTCCAAGAGCCTCGTTTGCCTGTGCAAAGAGCTTTGTAACCTCCTCCTCCTGGCTTACATCGGCCTGCACTGCAACACAACGTCGCCCGATAGTTTCAATAAATGCGCAGGCCTCCTCTGCTGCACCGCTATTATTGCGGTAATTGATAACGATATCGGCACCGGCCTGCGCGAGCCGTTGTGCAGTTGCGCGGCCGATCCCTTGCCCGCTCCCTGTAATAAGTGCAATTTTGCCTGCTAATGGCAGCGGTTGCGTATTTACTTCATTTACCATACTACCCAGTATCCTCTAGAAAAAATGTTTGGCTCTGACAGCTGTAGTATAGCATACTCAGTTTTTTAGAGTAGCTATTTCCAGCAGTGAAAAAGCGAGCACTTTAACTTTCTATTTATTTTTTATGTGTTAATTATAAGCCAATTATTAAGAATCTAATTATAGGGGAATGCGGGGAATACGTGGTAGTGTAATTTCAATAATGTCGTCAAGTTGAGTTGTACTATCGACGACCGCAGTATTTATTTGTTCTGTTGTAATCTGGTGTGCCCCCAGCAAATTCGCGCTTACGAGAATAGCATTATTGAGATCAGTTACGAGCATAATCGCGCCAGAGAGGTTTGCGCCACTCAAGTCGGCATTAGACAGATTCGCTGCCGTAAGATCAGCATCTGAAAGATCGGCACCTCTCAGGCAGGCTCCGGAAAGATCAGCCATAAATAGATTTGCCTTGCTGAGATTGGTGTTTCTGAGATCCGATTGACTCAGGTAGCGTGAGGAAAGATTGCGCCCGGAGAGGTCCAGTCCTTGAAAGCTGCGTGGAAAAAAAGGACCTTGTGGCGGTGTTGTATGCACCTGCTCCTTACTGGGTATTGGCGTATCCTCAATACGTGGCAGTCGTTCTAATTCATATGCAACCTGCGTCATCTCCAGCTTTGCCTTTTGTTGTTTTTCGGCGTACAGTTCCTCTACATGTGATAATAGAGCCTCTTTAATTGTAGAGAGGCGCATCTCCTGTAGATCTTCCCACTTCCTCTTGCGTATATCCTGAGCGCGTTCCCAGGCCTGTTGCTGGAGATGCAATCTTTCCATTCCCTGGCGTTGGAACTTTAAAAAAAGTAAAATAGAGATCATTGCAATAACACAAGTTCCGGTAACGCTCCCAACGAGTAGCATCTCAACCATAATATTCGCCCTCCTATGTATTTCTATCTGCTAAAACGCAAAGCAAATAGCAGAAGTAACTTTACTACGACTTAGGGAGCATACGACTTATGAATTCATGTAATTTGCTAATTTTTTGTATCTTTGTATGTTAAAGAATACCAAAGAGCATCAGAATGTATATTTGAATAAATTTGTATGAATGGATAGTTTGCCGTGAAGGCCGCAAATGTGGGATGATTTAGAGAGAAGATCCTGTTTCCAATTCTGGACCCTTTTCCTCTAAAGGATTATGACAGTTGTGCTATATGCACCATTTGTATACGTATGTAGGTTCAGAGTATGTTTGCTGCGGGGAGTACATCATTTATGTCGCAATATAATCATCCATCGCCAACATCATTTTTGCTTGAGGAAGAAACGCGTAAGCTCTACCTTTCATGGAGTGATGAGCACGAGAGCATGCACGATTGGGAGCACCTGCGTTGGGCCTGTCCTTGTGCCTGGTGTGCAGGTGAGGGGGGGCAGCCAGGTATGTTGGAGAGCCGAAAAAGCTTGAGTGTGGAAGAAACGACCTTAGTGAACATTGAACCTGTTGGTCGTTATGGACTCACGCTAATTTGGGAAGATGGCCACAAAACCGGCATCTACACCTACGAAAAGTTGCGTGCTGCATGTGAGTGTGAAGCATGCAGTTAAGAAGAGTACCTGGCGCTAAAGATGTTAATTTCCAATGTATCTATCGTTAAGTATAGTAGAAAATAAAGTATTATACTTTTTGAGTTACTCGATACAGGAATTTACTATTACTGGCAATGGAGAAATTGTTATGTCTACAAATAGGCCTGGTACCCTTGTATCTATGCGGCAAAAAATTTTTACAACGAGCCTTATGTTTCGTGTTATTTTTGCATTAGCGGTAGGTTTGCTTATCGTGATGGCCTTTTTTGCCACGAATGCTCATTAAAGAATAGCACTAGCTTTCTAATTACATCATCGAATGTATTTACATGCATATATGGACAGATGTAACTCTTAACAGCTGTCCATATATGCATGTTTTTTATTGAGGAGGCATTTGTTGCGGATACTGCGACTGAGGCTCGTCATATTGCTGTGAAGATTGCGGAGGGTAATAGTATCGTCCATCGCCCTCTTTATAGGTTTCTGGATGCTGAACTGGTGGCGCTTGATATCCTTGCTGATACGTTGGTTGAGGGTTTGGTGGCGTGGAAGGAGGCGTATAGTATTGTTGTGGTGGAGGCGACTGTGTAGAGAGGCCAAAGGTGCTACTTGCAAGCAGCCACGCGATGATTGGGCGCAGAAAAGCCCCCAGGAGTGCGGAGATTGCAACACCAATTAAGAACAGTTGCCAGAAATGTGTAATGAAGAAGAGAGCAAGTATGAGCATCCACATTGCTCCATAGGTCGCGCCGTATATCCTTTGCGGATTGCCTGTGCTAAGGGAACCGACAAAGATAGCAATTGCGATTGCTACAAAGAAAATTGGCAGGTTGAAGCCATGAAATGCGAAAGCGAATACGAGTCCGATGAGAATGATTGCACCTGTCAGGCCACCCATAGTAGATCTATTGCGTCTACGCATGTAAATTTCTCCTTTAATAAGACAGGACAATAAATGCAAGCGCATTATACTCTCTACTAGTATAAGTGAGAAGTTTGTAATTAGGAAGAGATCGGACATCGGAGGGATTTCGTTTGTTTAGAGATGCATAGCAATGAGTGCTCTTCTGATCCCTGTAAGTGCCATTGTAATATCATGCTGTTCTATGCCATAGTGAGTGACCGCACGGATGCTGCCACCGCCCATGTGACCAAGAAGGACGCCTTGTTCACGTGCTTTTGCCAGGAACAGAACCACTTCACTGTCCGTTAACTGTTTTTGTTGCTCATCACGTAAGGTGAAGATAAGAATATTTGTAACCACGCGCTCTGGCTCTATTGCGATCTG
>Ga0302321_100000723_pt1 | contig 28624 bp, 24 predicted proteins | sample Fen_T0_1_FD_202505 | JGI IMG/M metagenome (GOLD analysis project Ga0302321, IMG submission 202505) | Peat permafrost microbial communities from Stordalen Mire near Abisko, Sweden - Fen_T0_1 | ecosystem: Environmental > Terrestrial > Soil > Wetlands > Permafrost | place: Sweden: Abisko... | reverse complement strand
TCGAATTCGCTCGTGGACCGCTGTTTCCGAACGCCGACGGCGAGTGGCGCACCTGGATGCATGATCTCGAGGCTGCCCGCGGCCCGAAGCCGCTGGCGGTCGTCGAACGGATGTTCGTCACCAGCTACGTCCCGCTCTGTGACGCGTTTGCACGCGGCATCGCCGCGCCCGAAGCCAAGAAGACGATTGATACGTGGTCCGCGAGCTTCGAGCAAAGCTACAAAGAAGCATTCGACGCGCTGCGTGTGCGCGGCAAGCGCCCGACCATGGTGCTCGACGTGCCCGAGCTGGCTCTGCGTATGGGGCGGCTGCACGGCGCGCGCTCGGTGCAACTCGTGCTGGTCGACGGTTTGCGTTTCGATCTCGGCTTGCGTGTGGAGCAGCGCTTGCGCGGCTTGCTCGGCCAAAGCGCGGCGCTCACCGAGCGGCTATTGCTCTGGTCCGCGCTGCCCGCCACCACTGCGGTGCAGCTCGAACTGATCGGCCGCGGCGCGGAAGCCCTGCGCGAGTTCACCGGCAACGTCGAATCGGAAGTGCCGGTGGCGCGCGGCCGCATGGCCACCACGCTGCGTCGGATCAAGGCCGGTCACCGCGAGCTGCTCAAGCTCGACGTAGTGGAATCGACCATGTCCGAACCAGCCGATGGCAGCGAAACAGACCGCCTGGACGACCTAGCCGACGAAACCGCCCGCGCGCTCGGTTCGTACATGAAGCGTCTCCCTTCGCGCACGCTGGTGATGATCTTCGGAGATCATGGGTTCGTGCTCGATCCACTGGGTGGGGGCACCGCCCGCGCACGGCACGGCGGCGCGTCGCCCGAAGAGGTGCTCGTCCCGGCGTACGCTTGGCTGGTTGGCGGCGTGCACTGACCTTCGGTAGGAGCTAGCGCGTTGCGAAAACTCGCGCACGCCCCTCGCTCTGCGCACGCTTTTCCAACCTTGGGCCGGATGAGCCGCCGGCTGGTGCGCGGCTCGCACGGGCTGACCCCCGCAACAAGTTCGTTCCCTGGTGGTCGATAGCCGACGAGCAGCCTAAGAACGCGCTATTCCGTCTCGGGCACGGGCGCCGACGGAACGGCCGAACTTGGCGCGCCGCCGCTCGGCATTGGGTTCTGTTCCTTTTCGAGGTAGCGGAAGATCGTGCGCGGATCGACGCCGAGATCGCGCGCGGTTTGGGTGCGATTGCCGTTGTTGCGTTCGAGCACTTCGAGCACGTATTGGCGCTGAAAATCTTCTTTGGCTTTTTCGAGGGGCACGATCACCATTTGCGCCTCGACCCCCAAGTCCAAATCTTCCGGACCGAGAAGGGTTTGATCACAGAGCACCAGCGCCTTCTTGATCCGATTCTCGAGCTGACGAATGTTGCCCGGCCAGGGGTACTTCTTGATCGCCGCCAGCGCCTGGGGGGAGAAGCCGCGCACGGCGCTCTTCAGTTCGTCCGCGAACTTGCTGAGCAGTGCCTTGGCGATGATGAACACGTCATCGCCGCGCTCGCGCAGCGGCGGTAGCCACAGGTTCACGACGTTTAGGCGATAGTACAAATCCTCGCGAAATTCACCGGACTTGATCATCTCGTCCAGGTTCCGGTTGGTGGCCGCAATGATCCGGATGTCGCACTTTTCGGGACGATTGTCGCCCACGCGGAAGACCACGCGCTCTTGCAAGGCACGCAAGAGCTTCACTTGCATACCGAGCGGCAGCTCGCCCACTTCATCCAGAAACAGCGAGCCGCCGTCGGCCTGTTGGAACTTACCAGCGCGGCTGGCGATGGCCCCGGTGAAGGCGCCCTTCACGTGGCCGAACATCTCGCTCTCGATCAAATTCTCCGGGATCGCACCGCAGTTGACGGTCACGAACGGACCATTGACGCGATTGCTCCGGCGATGAAGCTCGCGCGCGATCAGCTCCTTGCCCGTTCCGGTCTCGCCGGTGATCAGCACGCTGATGTCGGTGGCGGCCACCTTCTGCAGCTTGCGAAACACCTCCATCATCGAAGCACAGGCGCCGATGATTTCTCCGAAACGCTTGTCCAGCAGATCGGCGCTCAATTTCTCTTTGTCCGCGCGCAGAGCGCTGAGCAGCATTGCGTTCTGCAAAATTAGCGAAGATTGCGCGGCGAAGATGGTGAGCAGATCGAGCTGACGGCGATCGAACAGGTGCTTCACCTCGTCGTTCGCCACGTACAGAGCGCCGATCACGTCGCCTTGGCTGACCAGGGGTGCGCACATCACGCTCGACAATTTGAGCGAAATCACGCTCTCACTCTTGCCGAAGGTGGTGTCAGTCAGGGCGTCCGAAACGATCACCGGGCGCTTGGTCTCGATCACTTGGCGCACGATGCTGTCGCTGATCACGCCGGAGGCATCTTGAATCGCCTCACGCTGAACGTTCCGTGAAACGCGCACGCGCGGCGTGCTGTCTTTGCCCTCGGACGGATCGACGAGCAGCACCACGCCACGAGCAGCGCCCGTGAGCTCGATGATGTCGTCGAGCAACGTCTCGAGCAGCTCGTCGACCGAGCGGCTCATCATCAGCCGTTCACTGAACGAGTGCAGGCGCCTCAGGCGCTCGATGTCCCCTGCCTCGACGCCGCCGTCGCCTTCCTGCGTCTCGGGCGCGGGAGGGAGCTCGGTAAACATGCTGAAGCCGAGCAGCGCCCGGCCCAAAGTGATGCGGTCACCGTTGGCCAAACGGGCGCGCCGCTTCTTCTTGCCGTTGATCAGGATCTCGGCTTCGCGGTCGACCTCTTCGAGCTGAAAATCACGACCGTTGAACACGATCTGCGCGTGGTGGCTGGCGACGCTCGCATCCGGCAGGTGAATGTCGTTGCCCAGCGCGCGTCCGATGGTCGAAAGCGGCTTGTGCAACGTCAGGAGCACCGGTGCCCCTTCCGACGGAAAGAAACGAATCGTGGCCATTCCGCGCGCAAGGCTAGTGCCCTACCCCACAAATAACAATGCTTGTCAGTGTTTGTGGCGGCGTAAGCGAGGGAGATTCCGGCGATTGTCGGCTTTGCACGGCGGACGGCTGCCGCGCGGACCCAAGCTTTGCGGCAGTCCGCGGGTCGGATGGGCGACAGGAGTTCAGATGAGAAAGTCTACTTCGTGCACGGTGCTCGCGACACGGTTGTTGCTCTTGGGCGTGTCGGCGGCCGCGCTCGCCTCGCCGCGCGTCGCTCATGCACAGGCTGCGCAGGCCGATCGAATTCAAAATGTGGTGTTCGACGATGACCTGCTGAACGGAGATCTCGGAGCGCCGTTTGGCGTCCAGATCTTCCCGAGTCATCTGCCGCCTGCGCGCACCCAGTTTATCCGCCCGCGCACGAACTTCCTGCCGGAGCTCTACAAATCGGTCGAGCACCTGTAGCAACGCTTCGTGGCGCTTGTGGCTGCGGAAGTGGTGCCTCCTGCGCCGATACTCGCCGCGGACTGGCTAGCTACGCGGGCGCCGGCGAGGATCAGAAGGGCTCGTTGCACGCTCATTCCCTGGTGAGTGGCCGGGAGAGCACGGCTCGCACGGCGTCCGAGACTGGCTTGTGCTCGAACAAGACACGGTACACTTCCCCCGAGATCGGCAGCTCCACGCCCAGACGCTGCGCGAGGTGATACGCGCTATCGGCCGTGACCACCCCTTCTGCCACGTGACCGAGGCCAGACAGCGCTTGCTCCAGGCTCTTACCACGCCCGAGTTCGTAGCCGAGCGTGCGATTGCGGCTGAGCTCCCCGGTGCAGGTCAACACCAAATCACCGAGGCCGGCCAAACCCGCGAGTGTCAACGGATGCCCCCCTTTGGCCAGCGCTAGCCGCGCTACTTCTGCCAAGCCGCGCGTGATCAGCGCTGCGCGTGTATTGTAGCCAAAGCCCAGGCCATCGCACGCGCCCGCAGCTACGGCGATCACGTTCTTGAGCGCGCCACCAACCTGCACGCCGATCGGATCGTCACCGGCATATACGCGGAAATGTTCACTCGACAGCCGCTGTTGTACGGTCGTTGCAAGTTTCGCGGAGTGCGACGCAGCCACGACGCTCGTCGGCAAGCCGAGCGCCACCTCTTTGGCAAAGCTCGGGCCCGAGAGCACGACGCAGCGTTCGGCGGCGGCAGGGCCGAGTACCGAGGCGACGACTTCGGTGAGCAACATCAAGGAACCGGGTTCGATGCCCTTGGTAGCGATGATCAGTGTGGCGCTTGGGTCGATGTACGGCCGCGCAAGCTCGAGCGTGGCGCGAAAGCCGGCAGTGGGTACGACCAGAATGACCGCGCCTGCACCCCGGAGCGTATGCTCCAGATCGGCGTTGGGATCGACGCCCTCGGGTAATGAGAAGCCCGGCAAAAAAGCGCGATTCATCCGCTCCTTTTGCATCAGGGCCGCATGCTCGGCTTGCCACGTCCACAAGCGCGTCTGCTCACCACGCTCGCTCTGCGCCCGAGCCAGGGCGGTGCCCCAGGCGCCGGCACCGAGAATCGCAAGATGACCCATCTTTCGGCGGCAACTTTTCGTGTTAACCCGAGGCCCTGTCAACTCATAGAAACGTTTTTGGGTTGGGCCGCCAAAAGCCGAGGGATATGCTCCGCCCTGCATGCATGCCCCCGCCCGATCCCAGATGTTTTTCGCCCGCAGCCTAGCCCCGCTGGTCTCGGTTGCCTCGCTGGCGGCGTCCGTCGCGCTCGGCGGCTGTGCGTCGAGCGTCGGCTCACGCACCGTGAGTGTACTCGGCGCGGGCGTGATCAATGATCCGAGCAACAAATCGCTACGTTTCGATATCCTGAAATTCGGCCTCGATACCTTCTGCGCCGAAATGCTCAAGGCCGGCGCGCCGTTGAAATTCGGCGACGACGAACCGGTGGTGGGCCGTTTTTTCGCTCAGTCCTGTGATTCACAGGTGCTGGACGACGATGCCCACAAATCCTTCGTCGTGCAATACACGGGCAAGGGCTACGCCTGGACCAACGTCACCCAGCGGCTCGGTTTCAGCTCCCGCGGCGTCGTGGAGTACGCGACCGATTTCCAACTCAATGACGGCGCAATGTACGTCTACTTCAGGCCGCGCTTGATCGACGACGCGGCGTTTCAGACCACGCTCGTGGAATCCAAGCTCGCGCAAGGTGGCCTGGCGATCGCGGGCGTGAACCCCAACGAGCTCGGCAAGCACATCGTCGAGAGCCAACTGCGCCGCGGCTTCACGGTGATCCGCAAGGATTCGTCCGGCACCACGGACTTCGCGCTGGGCATCGTGCCGCCCGGCGAAACGCCGTTCAAGCCATTCGAGGTCAAGCATACGGAAAAGCAAATCTTGGCCAACGAACGCACCGAGGTGCACATCGGCCAGCAAGACTACGTGGGGGCGTTCGAGGTCACGGATTCGAACCAAGCCCTGTACTTGACGGCCGCCGTCGACGGCGCGCCCAACGCGGACATCTTGGTAGTTGCCAAACCGGTCGGTGACACTTTGCTAGACGGCTACTTACGAAACGCGGGCGGCGCTTCGTTATCGAGCCCCGCCTTGCTCGACGACACCGGCAGCCAAAGCGGCGGCCTTTGGCGGCGCTTCGTGAACGTCGACCCCGGCCGCTACTACCTGATCATCGACAATAGCGCGAACCTCGGCAAGAGTGCTCCGGACACGAGCGCGAAGGACGACGCAGCGGCGAAAGTCGACTACTTGGTTTTGGTCGGGGATCGCCCGTGAGCAGCGGGCATTGGCTCGCCCGATGTGTGCGATCCCGCAAACGCCCCTAAATGCCCCACTTCGGCCCGGTGCCGGAATAGCCCGGGCATACCCTGGGTTGCCCCGGTCCGGGCACCCGGCTAGAAACGGCGCACCTCTTCTGTGAACGCAAAAATTTCTCGATACGTGTTCTGGCCGTTGTGGTTCGTCGTCGTGCCACTCGCCCTGTGCTTGCTCGTCGTCTGGTTGGTCAAGCCTGCTCAGGATTTCACTCCCATCACGCTCTTCGAGCGTTTCCAGTGGGAAGTTCGCGATCAACAGGTCCCGGCCTATATTCTGTTTTTCACCATCTTCGAGATGGTGCTGTACAGCTATCGCCACTCGTTGCCCTTCGTCGGCAGCCCGGGCGGCGGGGACCGTGGCGATGTGCCCAAGAACATGCGCGAGGACTTCGAGCACGCCGGGCAACTGCTGGAAGAGTCCGAGCGAATTTTGAGCAAGAACCGCGCGCGCGTCGAACGCGAGTTGCCTGCAGCCGCGCGCGACGAGCTTCGTGAAGGCCTCGACCAGCTACGTGAGGCGATGAGCGCGCAGCCCTTCGAACCAGGACCGTTCAGCGCCGCCTACGAGCGCGCGAGCCGCCTGGTCGGACGCCGACTCAGCCCTTGGCAAAAGGGAGAGTTTCGCGAATACGTGGAATCGATCGCCGTAGCGGTCGGCGTTGCTTTGCTGCTGCGCACCTTCGTCGTCGAAGCCTTCAAGATCCCGAGCGGCTCGATGCTGCCCACGCTGCAGATCCAGGATCACATCTTCGTCAACAAGCTGGCCTACGGCCCCGCAATTCCGTACACGAATTTGCGGGTATTCAACAGCTTACCGCCCGCGCGCGGAGACGTGATGGTGTTCGAATATCCCGACCCGAACCCCAACAACGAACGCCAAGATTTCATCAAACGAGTGATCGCACTCGAGGGCGACACCTTGACCGTCGAGAATGGTCACCCGTCGATCAACGGTTGGCGCATTCCGAATTGCCGCATCGGTTGGTACGAGTACCACGAGGGTACGGACTCCTCGATCAAGCGCAGCGAGCTGTACATGGAGTTCCTGGGCAGCTTCGCCTACATCACTCAGTTCGAAGAGGACCGCGGCAGCGAGGCGCACCAAGGCCCGTATCAGGTCAAGCCCGGAGAGACCTGGGTGATGGGTGACAACCGCAACAACAGCAGTGACTCGCGCGCCTGGAATAGCGGCCGTGGCGGCGGAGTACCGGACGCAAACATCAAGGGGCGGGCGATGTTCGTCTGGCTCAGCTTTGGCTCCGATGGCGGCGTGACTTGGGATCGCTTGGCCACCAACGTTCTCGGCAAACCGCGCCTACCGAAAGGCGCTTCTCCCGAACTCTTGCAGGGCATCGAGAAGTGTCTGCGCGAGCGGCCGCCGCCGAACCAAACGTTGCCCCCGTCACCCACGCACTCGCCTTAGGGACGTGAGCAGCGGCATGCCTGCTTTTTCAAGACGATTCTGACGGTTCAACGTCACACGAGGAGCAAGAACGATGACACGAGCGATCGATAAAAGGGCTCTGACCGCGGGCTCGCTACTTTTGCTGTGCACGTTCGTAGGCTGCAAGAAGCGGGACGAGCCGGCACCCGCGGCATCGGCGTCATCGACCGTCGAACAAGCCAACGCCGCTGCCAGCGCCGCTTTGGCCCAAGCGGCGGCCGCGGCGAGTGCAGCCCAAGCGGCCGCAGCGGTGGCCACGGCAGCCGCGCCCGTTGCCAGCGCCGGGCCCGCCGCACCAGCGGTCGGAGCAGTGAAGCGCTTTGCTGACAAAGAAAAAGCAGCCAACGGCTCGACCAAAGTCTTGATCGAGCAGAGCAAGGTTTACGACGAGCCCGACGCGACGACCCAGTCGGTCGCCAGCTTGTCGAAGGATCTGCCGGTCACGCGCTTGGCCACGCTCGGCACTGATTGGGTGTTGGTCGAGTTCCCCTCCGGAATCGGCAAAGTCTCTCCCGGATGGATCGAAGCCAAGTCGCTCGTGGCTCCGCTCGGCACCGCCGGCACGAAGCCAGCCACCAGTGCCAGCGCGGCCGCCAGTTCCAAAGCCGCAACGACCGCCGTGGCCTCGGCGATCCCGGCGCCCAGCGCCAGCGCACCCCGAGTGCGAGTCAAACCCAGCATGATGCGCGCGCCTGGCAAGTAACTCAGTGCTGGTCCAGCTTGGGCTGATTGGCCTTGGGGCGCGCGGTAACGTCACTGCTCGGCTCTTGCCCGGTGGGAGCCGGCCTTAGGAGCGCTGAAGAAAGCCGGTTCGAGCGAAATCGCTCCGCGGAAAAGAGCCCTGCCAACAGAATGGCCAGGGATTGCAAGTAACGTTCGCTCATCTGGCCAATCCTACGGCCGAGGCGCAACTTCCCTCCCCGGCTCGTTTCGAGACGGTGTCCTTGGCTACGCCGCGTGGCGAACGTGGCGAGCCGGCTCAGCGTGTGGGCTGCGGCTTGTCCAGCGAGATGCCAAGCTTCTTGCGTAGTTCGCGCGCAAAGTGGGCGTTGACCAGGGTGTAGACCGTGCACGCGAGCCAAAGCCCGTCGACCAGCAAGGCGACCCGCGCGAACGTCATTGGGGGAAGCTGGTGGTGTGCGGTATAGCGGATGAAACCGAAGTGGAAGATCACACGAAAGAAGCTGGCGTACGCGCCGGGCGCGTACGCGGCCGCTGAACGCCGCTGCCAACGCAGGAAGTCTTCGGGATCCACCTGCGGGTACTGCGTCGCGTTGCGGCTCTGGGTGTCGAGCTTTCGCAGCGTGAACATCACGCCCACGATGACCGCGATGATGTCGTATTGATCCACGCCCGGCACCTACCTCGATCCTGCCGGCAAGTCGAGGAGGCAAGAGAACGGCTCGAAGAGCGGACAAAACCCGTGCAAGCCGGGATTTGTCCCAATTTCTCGCTGCGCGCTCGACGGTTCCGGGCGCCCGTGGCAAATCCGGGCGCCGATGGAAAGCCGTATCACCCCCGCTCTGACCCCAGATGTGGTGCCGGCACGCGCCGCCGGCGACGGCGCGGGCGAGCCGCGAAGGCGCTTCGCCCGCTTCGCCCGCCTACTGATCGGCTACACGCTGGGCGTGATTCTGTTTGGAGCGGGCGTGCGCATCACCGATTCAGGTGCGGGCTGCGGGCAACACTGGCCCACCTGCAATGGCGAGGTTTTGCACCTGCCAAAGTCACTGGCGACGTTGATCGAACTGTCGCACCGGCTGACCTCGGGCATCAGTATGCTCGCAATCCTCGGGCTGTTGATCGGCGCGTTCCGGCTCTACCCGGCTGGCCACGTCGTACGCGCATCGGCCGTGTTCAGCTTCGTGATGATCCTGATCGAAGCGTTGCTCGGCATGCTGATCGTGCTCATGCGCTGGGTGGTCCATGACGCATCCTTCGGGCGCATTTTGGCGTTGCCCTTGCACCTGGTCAGCACCGCTCTCCTCACCGCGGCGCTCACTTGGTGCGCGTACTTCGCGAGCGTCCCCGACGCGAAGCCGAGCCACCTACCGAAGGCAGCGCGCAACCTGCTCTTGCTCGCTGGCCTCGGGATCCTGTTCGTCTCTGCCAGCGGCGCCGTTACGGCCCTGGGCGACACCGTGTACCCAGTGCATGCGAGCGGCTTCGCGGCCCGCTTGCAAGAAGACCAAGGCTTGAACGCACATTTGCTGCAGCGCATGCGCGGTGTTCATCCGTTCCTGGCTGTTGGCGTGGCCGCCTTCGTCGCTTACGCGGCTGCGCTCTTGCCAAGTTACCGCTCGAGCCGCGGCGTGCGCCAAGCGAGCTTGGCGCTGGGCGGGTCCGTGCTGTTGCAGGTTTGCGCGGGCGTCCTGAATATCTGGTTGTCTGCTCCCGGCCCGCTGCAAGTCGTGCATCTGCTGCTCGCAAACATCGTCTGGATTTCGCTGATCTTGCTGGCCGCGGCAATGCGCCAAGCGGACCCTCATGGCCCTGCCGGCAAGAGCCTACCGATCGCGCCGTAGAACGACTGTCCGAGGACCTTCGCACTAAGGGCGGGCCTCAGGCTCGGAGGGCACCACCGGGTCGACCTCGACGGCTTCGATTTGCCAGCTGTCCCCGTACTTTGCCAAACGCACTCGGGTCCGGCGCAAATCTCGACGCTGCTCACCTCCGCCGCGCACGCTCAATACCAAATCAGCGTCCACGCGCGCGAGTCGACCGCTGACATGTACCTCGACGCTGCTCAGTGCGAATGACAGCGGTGCGCCGACGAGCAGGTCGTCAGCACGCGCCGCTACTTCATCGACGCCCTGCAGGTCGTGCCCGAGTTCCGCGGCATGCACGCTGACCTGCGGCAAAAGTGTGGTCGCCAAAAATTGCCGTAAGTTCGCGAGTGAGCTCGCATCCTTCGTCTGGTTGAGCCGCGCGCACACTTCGCTCAGGAGGGCGCTGATCCGCGTTTCGTCGCGCGGCATCAGACCGTAGCCAGCAATCACGCACGCAAGCAGTGCCACAGCGATCACGAGCGGGCGTCGGGCAAGGTGTGTCACGCCGGAAGCGTACTCGCTCAAAAGCCAGAGACGATGCCAAAAACGCGAACCGCTATGCGTGGCTCGCCATCGACCCGCGGGTCTGGGTAATACTTGCTAGCGGCTCAGCCTTCTTTTTGACGTGGCATGAGCAGCTTGGCGATCAAGCCGGTCCAGCCCGTTTGGTGTGGAGCGCCCAGGCCGCGGCCATTGTCACCGTGAAAGTACTCATAAAACAGCAGATAGTCGCGAAAATGGGGGTCGCTCTGCAAGAGCGCGTTGTCGCCGTAGATCGGTCGCTTGCCGTTTTCGTCTCGATGAAATAGCCGCGTCAACCTTGCGGTGAGGTGGTCGGCAATCTGTTCGAGCGTCAAGTAAACGCCAGAATGCGTGGGGCACTCCACCTTGAAGTCATCGCCATAGTAGTAGTGAAAACGCTGCAATGATTCGATGATTAGAAAATTGGTGGGGAACCAAATGGGCCCGCGCCAATTGGAATTCCCGCCGAAGATCCCGGACTCTGATTCACAGGGTGAATAAGCGACGCAGAAGCGTTGGCCCTGTGCTTCGAGCACGAACGGGTGCTCTCGGTGGTAGCGAGAAAGGCTGCGCACGCCGTGGTCGGATAGGAACTCCTGCTCGTCCAGCATACGCGAGAGCAGGCGCTTCATGCGGTGCCCGCGCAGCAGCGACAAGAGGTGGCGTTCGCCGATGCCGGTCTCGGTCCAACGCGAGACCAAGTTGGCCAAGTCGGGGCGATATTGCAAGAACCATTTCAGCCGCGCATTGAAGCCCTTGAGCGCGACCATCACCTCTTCTTGCAGCACTTCCACCGCGAACAGCGGCATCAAACCGACCAAGGATCGGATGCGCAAAGGCAGCGGATGCTCGTTCGGGACGCGGAGCACGTCGTAGTAAAATTCGTCGTGCTCGTCCCACAAGCCCACCTCGGTGCCGATCGCGGTCATCGCCTCGGCGATGTGCAGGAAGTGTTCGAAAAATTTGCTGGCGATGTCCTCGTACACCAGGTTGGCGGTCGACAATTCGAGCGCAATACGCATCAGGTTCAGGCAGTACATCGCCATCCAGGCGGTGCCGTCCGATTGGTCGATGTGACCACCGGTCGGCAGCGGCTTACTGCGATCGAAGATGCCCACGTTGTCGAGACCCAGGAACCCACCCTGGAAGATGTTGCGACCGTCCGCGTCTTTGCGATTCACCCACCAGGTGAAGTTGATCATCAATTTGTGGAAGATCCGTTCCAGAAATTGATGATCTCCTGCATCGCCGCGCTGCTTTCGATCGATCTGGAAGACGCGCCAGGCAGACCAGGCATGCACGGGCGGATTCACGTCACCGAACGCCCACTCGTAGGCCGGCAACTGGCCGTTGGGGTGCATGAACCACTCGCGCGTCAACAAAACCAGCTGGGATTTGGCGAATTCCGCGTCGATCACCGCAAACGGAATGCAGTGGAAGGCCAGATCCCAAGAGGCATACCAAGGGTATTCCCATTTGTCTGGCATCGAGATCACGTCCTCGTTGGTCAGGTGATCCCATTCCGCGTTCCGACCGTGTTTGCGCCGCTCGGGCGGCGTCGGCTGTGTCTCATCGCCCGCGAGCCAGGCGCGCACGTCGTAGTGAAAGGTTTGCTTCGACCAGATCATGCCGGCGAAGGCCTGGCGTTGGATGCGCCGCGCGTCCTCGTCACTAATCTCGGCTTGGAGTTCGGCATAGAACTCGTCGCACTCGCGCTCGCGCGCGGCGAACAAGGAATCGTAGTCGGCGAACGGCTCGGCATGCGCGTCGAGCGAGAGCCGCAGGTGAAGCTCCACGCTCGCGCCCGGCGCGATCGACAGCGCGTAGTGAGCCGCGGCTTTGGTGCCAGCGCGATCCGTTGCGACCGCCGTGGTCTGGCCATGCACGATGTAGTCGTGAAATGCATCTTTCGGGTGTGCCGGACCCTCGGTGCCGAAAATGCGCTGAAAGTTGGTCTCGTTCTGGCAGAACAAGAGCGTCGGATCCCCCTGACAATACAGGCGAAATTCCCCCAATTGCGGGTGTTCGAGGCGCACCGTGCGCGCGCCCTCCGCGACTAGGCTCGGCCGCGCGGCGTCTTCGTACCAGCTCCAGATGTTGCGAAAGCAGATCTGGGGCAAGAGGTGCAGGTTCTTGATCTCGGGTCCGCGGTTGATGGCGCGAATTCGGATCAGAGTGTCGTTTGGTCCCGCTTTGGCATACTCGACGAAGACGTCGAAGTAGCGGCCTTCGTCGAACACGCCCGTATCTACCAGTTCGAACTCGGGACGCTCACGCCCGCGACGGCGATTCTCCTCCAGCAGCCAGGAGTACGGGAACTCGGCCTGCGGATACTTGTACAACATCTTCAGGTACGAGTGCGTCGGCGTCGCGTCGAGGTAGTAGTACTGCTCCTTCACGTCTTCGCCGTGATTGCCCTCCTCGTTGGCGAGCCCGAACAAGCGCTCCTTGAGGATCGGATCGCGCTCGTTCCACATCGCGAGCGAGAAACAGATGCGCTGCTTGTGATCGGAGTAGCCGGCAATGCCGTCCTCGCCCCAGCGGTAGGCGCGGCTGCGTGCATGGTCGTGCGGGAAATAGTCCCAGGCCGTGCCAAATTCGCTGTAATCCTCGCGGACCGTGCCCCATTGGCGTTCGCTCAGGTAAGGTCCGAAGCGCCGCCAAACCGAGTTGAAGGCGGAGTTTTCGGCAAGGCGCTTGCTCTCCACCGATCGCGTGCGAGCGGCGGTCATTACGGGCAGGTCACGCCGACTACCGTGGCTGCTCGCTTGTACGCTTCGTACTGCTTGGTGCAGATGTCTTCCGACAAGAGCCCAACACCGTTGCACGCCTGCTCGGCCGCGGCGGCGTTGGCGCCCGCAGTCTTGGCCATCGTGGCCTTGCAGCAAGCGACCGCCTTGCCGCACGAGGGCGTCAGCGTCGAAGGCGTTGCTCCGGGCGAGTCAGCAACTGCGGCGCTGGCCGCCGCGACAGCGGACTCCACGGCGCTGACTTGACTGCGCATGTACAGGTAAGCCGCGATCCCGCCAGCGATGCCGAGCAGAAGCAGCCCGCCACAACCAATGCCGACCCAAAGCAGCGCCTTGCTCTTCTTCGGCGGCGGGCCCGCGGCGCCAGCGGGGGGCGCACCCGGATACCCACCGTACCCAGGCTGGGGTGGACCGTAGCCGGGCGGCCCGTAGCCACCCGGAGGCCCGTAGCCACCCGGAGGCCCGTAACCACCCGGAGGCCCGTAGCCCCCAGGAGGCGCACCGCCACCGGGAGGTGCGCCTCCCCCGGGAGGCGGGCCGCCACCCGGGGGTTGCCCGCCGTAGCCACCGGGCGGGCCGTAAGGCCCACCGCCACCGTATCCGCCAGGTCCTTGTTGCGACATTCGTCCTGGCCAATTTCGCTATCACGCGCCGCGCGCAGCCAGCAAGTGCGGCCACAGGGCCGCTCGGGCACTGCGAAGATGTTTTAAGTTTCAGCCATGAGGAACGCTCGAGCCGCCCTGGCTATTACGCTCGGCCTGTTGGCGATGGGACTGCCCTTCGGTCCAGCACAGGCGCAACCGGCCACGAACGCCGTTGGCACTGCCAACGCGCCTTCAGTGGCCGCGCCGGCAGCGACGATTTCGTTCGAGAAGTTCAAGCTCGCCAATGGATTGACGGTGATCTTACACAGCGATCGCAGCCTACCGCTGGTTGCGTTGAACGTTTGGTACCACGTTGGCCCTGCCAATGAGCCCGTGCATCGTTCGGGCTTCGCGCACCTGTTCGAGCACCTGATGTTCGAGGGCAGTAAGCACGTGGGGCACGAGTTCGATCGCATCTTGGAATCGATCGGCGCCACGAATAGCAATGGGACGACCAGCTGGGACCGCACCAACTACTTCGAGACTGCGCCCAGCGAAAACCTGGAGACTTTGCTCTGGCTCGAGAGCGACCGCATGGGCTTCATGATCGACACCCTGACGCAGGAGCGGCTCGACGTGCAACGCGACGTGGTCAAGAACGAACGCCGCCAAAGTTACGAAAACGCGCCATACGGGCCGAGTTCCCTGGCCATGCTCAACGCGTTGTTTCCGGAGGGGCACCCTTACCACGGGGCAGTGATCGGCTCGATGGCGGATCTAAGCGCGGCAACACTGGACGACGTGACCGATTTCTTTCGGCAATATTATGCGCCCAGCAACGCCACCCTGTGCCTCGCGGGCGATCTGGATCTGGCCCAGGCCAAGGCATTGATCCAGCGCTATTTCGTCACGCTGCCCGATCGTCAGCGTCCGGCGGGCAAGCTGGTTCCGTACGCGGCGCTGCCTAAGGCGGAGCGCTTGGTGATCAGAGAGCCGGTCACGCTGGCGCAAATCTCATTCGGTTATCGTAGCCCGCCCGCCTACACCGAGGATGATCCGGCCCTGGATGTCGCCATGGCGATTCTAGGCGGCGGCAAGGCGACGCGACTCTACCAGCGGCTGGTAGTGCAAACCAAATTGGCAGCCGATGTCAGCGCCAGTTTGGAATCCAATCAGCTCGCCAGTATTGCGTCCTTGAGTGCGACGGTCGCGACGGGAAAATCGAGTGCTGCAGTGGAACACGAGCTCGACACGGTACTCGAGCAGCTAGAAAAGAACGGCCCGAGCGCAGCCGAGCTCGCTCGCGCCAAACGCCGTATTTTGGTGGGCGCGCTCTCCAGCTTGGAACTCTTGAATGGCCCGGGGGGAGAGTCTGGTCGCGCGGGGCTCTTGCAACGCTTCGATCAATACACCGGCGATCCAGGCTATTTACCGAAGTGGCTGTCACAGATCGAACGGGTTCAAGGCAAGGACGTACAGCGCGTGATCAAGCAATCGCTGCGGCCCGACGCGCGTGTCGTGGTCGTGACCGAAGCCGCACCGCCGGCCGCGCAGGAGGCACCATGACGCGCTCGCGCGCTGCCTGGGTGCTTGCGGCGATGCTCGGCAGTGCCTGCGGGCATTCGCCCGGATTTCCGCACACCCTGCCTGCGCCTTCGGTCCCCGTCGCGTTGCCGGATCGCGAATCGTTCCGCGCTAGTCCGCCCACACCGGGGGCTCACCCGGCCGTTCAGTTCCCGACCCCTGGCATCAAGACGCTGAAGAACGGCGTTACGCTGATGGTCCTGCCCAAGCGCTCGGCTGTGACCACACTGAGCGTCGTCGTGCGCGAGGGAGCGGGTTCGCTTCCGCCAGGCAAGAGCGGACTCGCCGCCCTGACCGCGCGCATGCTCACTGAGGGCACGCAGCTCCATTCGAGTCTGGCGTTGGCAGAGGCCAGCGAAACCCTCGGTTCGACGTTGGAAGCCGACGCGGGCCGAGATGAGTCACACGTCGAACTGGCGACTTTGACCGCGGACGTGGCGCGCGGACTTTCGCTACTGGCCGAGGTGGTGTTCCAGCCGGCATTCCGCCAGGCGGACTTCGCGCGCGTCAAGAGCGAGTGGCTCGATAACTTGCGGGCCGAGCGTCAAGAACCGAGTCGCTTGGCCTCGCTCGTGGCCCTGCGCAGCCTGCTCGGGCCCAGCGCAGGAGCACCGGTCTCCGGTGGGATTCCGGACGTGGAGAAGCTGACGATAGCCGATCTCAAGGCGTTTCACGGGCAGCACTACGTACCGGCGAAGCTGGCAGTGATCGCGGTCGGGGACGTGACGCTCGCGCAGCTCGAACCAGACGTAGAACGCCTGTTCGGCGGCCGCGCAACGGCCGGCGTGAGCGCGCCCGTCACCCCCGCGCCGAGTCCTGAACCGCCCCAAAAGCTCAAGCTGCTGATCGTCGATCGCAAAGATTCCGTGCAGTCATCGATCTTCGCTGTTCAGCCGTTTCCGAAACGCTCCGAGCCGGGCTTCGAAGCGCGCGAGATCATGAGCAGCCTACTTGGCGGCTTATTCACCTCGCGTCTGAACACCAACCTGCGCGAACAGCACGCCTTCACTTACGGTGTCCATGGGCAGGCGCTGGCGACACGCCAATGGGGCGCGTTCTACGTGGCGACGGAAGTGAAATCCGAGAGCACGGCCGACGCACTTGGCGAGCTCATTTCGGAGCTCGAGCGCGCACAGGATGCCAAGCGCGGCGCGCCGATCAACGAACGAGAAGCCGGCCGCGCGCGCACCGACTTGATGCATTCGCTCGGCGCACGCCTCGAGCATACCAGCTCGCTTGCAGACTCCATGGGCACGCTCTTCGCTCAGCAGCTACCGGACGACTACTACACGAAGTACCCGGCACTCGTGAGCAGCATTCCAACCAGCGAAGTAGCCGTCCAAGCCGCCCGCCTCACGCCGCAACGCATGCTGGTGGTAATCGTCGGCGATCGCGCGCACGTCGAATCGGGCCTCAACCAGCGCGGCTATCAGCTAGAAGCCGCGGATCCTCACTTGCTCGAGTAATTCTAGAGCGCGCCGGGCACGTCCACCGGCACGCGCACGCCACGGGAGCAGAACGCTCTTAGTGCTTGCCGTGCTCCACGGGGAGCTCGTCGAGTCGCACCGCGCGCGGCGCGCCAGCGGCCGAACCATTGGGCGCCGGTCTGGCGACGAGCGTAGGCGGAAGGGCCATTTGCTCCTCGCCGCGCGCTTTCGGCGGCTGGTTGTCGACAGTTGATGACGCGTAGCGGGTATCCGTTGCCAAGAAGGCCACGATTCCGCCGAGCACGAATGCCGCCAACCCGAGCGCACCCCAAAGGTAGAGCGTGTTGCGCCCTTGAGCTTTCTTCTGTCTCTGCCGGCGCACGATCTTTTGTCGCATCTCGTCCAATGCGCGGCGATCGCGAATCACCACCGTGGCTTCCGCGCTGGACTTGGGCGGCGGATTGCGCGGAGGCTCGGTGTCGCGTCGCTCGGGGTGCTCGGTCAGCTCGGGGTGCTCGGTGATGACGACGCTGCGCGATTCCTCGGCAACGTTGGCCCGCGGTTGAAGCGGGTGCGCTGCGATCTGTTGCGCGATAATCGCTTCGTCGCCGAGCTCCTCTATCTCCTCCTCGTCCATTTCCTCGATCTCGTCTAGCTCGTCCAACTGGCCGAGCCCTCCTGCTTCACCGGGCTTTTGCTGGTGCTCTGGGGAACCTGCCTTCGGCCGCGTCGCAGACACGAGGCAACTTATACCGAGAACGCCGAACGTGCGCCAGCGAGCGCCAGCGCGGAGTTACAGAGCCTGCGGAGGGCCCACATTCCCTTACAAGCCCGAGCTCCAGGCTGGCCGAAGCCTGGGCGCGCGCGGCGCGGGACGCGGGAAAGCTCTTCGTGCTATCTTACAACGCTTGTGTGCGCCGAGATTTCGATCCTGGTCGTCGACGACGATGCCGTCAGTCGGCACGTCGTCGAGCAGGCCTTGCATGAAGCCGGGCTGAACCCGATCATGACCTCGAGCGGCGAACAGGCGCTCGAGTGGCTCGAAACCCAGACTCCCGCCGTGGTGCTCTTGGACTTGGTGATGCCCGCGCCCGACGGCTTCACCGTACTCGAGCGCATGCGACAAAATCCCCGCCTCGCCGATACGCCGGTGGTCGTGCTGACCGGCTTGGACGCCGACCAAGAGATTTCGCGAGTCTTTGCTGCAGGCGCGGACGACTACGTGCACAAGCCGTTCCGGCCAGCCGAGCTCGTCGCGCGAATTCGCGGGCAAATGCGAGTGCGGGAATATCTCGATCGCTTGAACCAGCGCGAACGCGATCAAGAAACGGTCCTCGAGCTGACCCAGACTTTGGCTTCGACGCTCGACATACGCGACATCTTGTTCACGGTGGTGCAGCGCGTTGCGGCCTTCGCCAAGGTGGACCGCTGCAGCATCGTGCTCTTCGGCGAGTCAGGCAATGTCGGCTACGTGCTGGCCACGAGCGACGACGCACAGCTGCGTGATTTGCCGATCGATCTGGCAAAATACCCGGAAATTCGTGAAGTATTGACCACCGGACGAGCGCTCGTCATCCGCGACGGCACCGAACATCCGTTGCTCAAGGTCGTCCGCCAAGACGGGCCGAAAGTCGGTTTCAACTCCTTTGCGCTGTTGCCGATCTTGCACGAGCACGGCGCGATGGGCGTGCTGTTCTTGCGTTCGAAGGGCAAATCCGCATTCGGTGACTACGAGCTATCGCTGGTCACCACTTTGACCAACGCGATGGCGATCGCGCTGCGCAATGCACGGATCTTGCAGTCGCTCCGCGACGCAACCGAAAAGAGCCGATCACTGCGGGCCGAAGCCGAACGGCGCGTGCAGCTATTCCAACGTTATGTGGACTTCTTCGAGAGCGCTGCCGACGGCATGGTCGTGATCGATCGCGAAGGCAAAGTGCTATTTTCGAACCCGCGTGCGCGCGAGATCACCGGTTTCAGCGAGACCGAGCTGATGGCTTTGTGTTTCGAAGATTTTCTGGCGCCACTCGAGCGAGACCGCGCAGCGCGTCTTTTACGCGGCTTTTTGGACGGCATCTACCCGCGCGGGGTCGATATCGCGATCACCGACATATCCGGGGAAGAGCGCACAATCAGCGTCAGTTTTAGCTCGGTTTTGCACGAAGACAACGCGGTCGTGTTCAGCTTCCGCGACGTGACCAAAGAGCGAGCCACCGCGGTCGAGCTCAAGCAAACCAAGGAGTTCTTGGAGAGCGTGATCGACAGCTCGGTGGATGGCATCGTCTCGGCGAATTTGCGTGGCACCGTGCTGCTCTTCAATCGCGCTGCAGCGCGTATCTTCGGTTACTCACCGAGCGACGTAGTGGGCAAGATGCACGTCGGAAAGCTGTACCCCGCGGACGGCGCACACGAGATCATGCGAAAAATTCGCGATCCGAACCTGTCCGGCTACGGCAGATTGGAAGATCACCGAGTCGACATGCTCAATTCGAACGGTCAAACGATGCAGGTGCAGCTCTCGGCGTCACTCGTGATCGACAACGGGCGCCCGATCGGCTCGGTCGGCATCTTCACCGATATCCGCGAGAAGCTGCGCATGGAGGCGCGTCTGTCGATGGCTCAAGAGGAGCTGCGGTCGCGCGAGAAGCAAGCGATCGTGGCGGAGCTGGCGGGCGCGGCCGCGCACGAGCTCAACCAACCACTGACCTCCGTGATTGGCTACGCCGAACTCTTGCGGCGAAAGCTCGAGAACCATCCCGAGCTTGCCCACGCGGCCAGCGTGATCGTGGGCGAATCCGAGCGCATGGCGGAGATCGTGCGCAAAGTCGGTAAGATTACCAAGTATGAAACCAAGAGCTACGTGGGCGCCGCCAAGATCTTGGACCTGGAGAAAGCGAGCGAGAACGAAGGCGGGGAGTTGCCGCAATGAACAGCGATCCTGAAGAGCTCGGCAACGCCCCGAGCGGCTCGCCAGAACCGTCTGGCACCCGCCTCTCCGAATCGACGCAGACCGGACGTCGACGAAGCTCGGAGTCCCCGCTCGCGCAGTCTTGGCGCGACGTGCTGCTGCGACTTTCGCTGAGTTTGCCGATCGACGTCGAGCTCGAACAAATCGTGCGTGAGTTCATGGACGGCTTGTCCACGCTGCTGCCGAGCGCTGCCTTCGGTGCCTGCGTGGTCAGCTCGAACGGCGCTGCGCCGGTGGTGCTTTCATGCTTGCCGGTCGGCATGGCGGTCAACATCGAGCGCGATCCAACCCGGCTTTTCCCTGGCTTTCACGACGAACGCATCTTCGAGCTGGAAGACGGCGCGCTCGGTTCGACGTTGCACGTGGCGGGCCCGCTGCAGGCGCTCAGCCCACTCCAAACGCAGATCGGCACCCAGGCCGCGCTGCTGCTCGGCGCGGCCGTACGCCGAGCGCGGCTGTACATGCGCGCCGAGGAATCGGCGCGTTCGATCCGAAAACTTCAGGCACAGGTGATCCAGAACGAGAAGCTCGCGTCGCTGGGGCAGATCGTGGCCGGCGTCGTGCATGAGTTGAACAATCCCCTCACCTCAATCATCGCCTACTCGGACTACCTGAAGCGCATGGCCCGATCACGGCCCAAGTACGACGAGCAGGATGACGAATTGGAGCGGCTGCGTCGCATCGGCGAAGCCGCGGCGCGCATCCTCAACTTCTCGCGCGACCTAGTTGCTTACGCGCGCCCCGCAGCCGATCTGCCGGACACCGTGCACGTCCCCGAGATCGTGCAGAAAGCACTGATCTTCTGCGAGCACGAGTTCCAAGGCGCCAAGCTGCGAATCCTGCGCGATTTCGAGCTCGGCCTACCTCCCGTGCGCGGCATGGCCGGGCAACTCACGCAAGTGTTCGTCAACCTGTTCACCAACGCGGCGCACGCCATGACCGCCGACGGCGGTGAACTTCGGATTCGCATGTTCGCCGACACGGCCCAGCACACGCTGACGGTCGAAGTCGCGGATACCGGCACGGGCATCGACGAAGACGACATGCCACAGATCTTCGAACCATTTTTCACGACCAAGACCGACGGCCGCGGGACCGGCCTGGGTCTGTCGATAGTGCGCGGAATCTTGGACGCGCACGGCGGAACGATTCACGCCGACAGTACGCTCGGCGAAGGCACCGTGTTCACGCTGACGTTGCCCCTAGCCGTGGGGGTGCCGAGCTTAATGCCGCGCGGTTAGCTCGGGATCATCTCACTGCAGAACCCGAGGAATTTAGTCGGTTCACGCGTGATGGACTACTTTACGACGCGAATCACCAGCACCAAGATGCCCTTCTTGTGGCTTTGACCAGCGACGATGAAGGCTTGGCCGGCGTGCGCTTTCACCTCCAACAGCGGCAAGAATTCCTTGCCACTCGGGCGATTGATGCTGGCCGAGAGGCGCACCGAATCTGGCCCCAGCTCTTCCAGCAAGCGCACTTGCAGGGTGCGACCGTTTGGCAGCTTCAGGTTCTGGGGTGCGTCCTTTTTGAGCGGTAGGCGCGCTCGATCCAGGACTTGGTAACTGTCGTAGTTGGAAAACGGAGATTTGCCGAGTTCGGGCAGCTTGCCGATGCGCGGGTCGATGCCCTTCTGTTCGTTGGTGGCATGCAGGATCAGCACCTCGGCAACCAGCGGCTGTTCCGCTCGACTCGCGGACGGTGCAGGCGCCGCGCTGCTTGCGCTGGGCGCCTTAGCTGCGCCCGTTGCTGGATCGTTGCCGGCGTAGGCCGGCAGCGTCAGTGCGGCGACCAACGAACAGAGCGCAAGCGTAACACGCTTCATAACGACTCGGACCTGTCCTCATTGTCCTCATCGGGCTCCGCGTCGTCGGGCATCCAGACCACGGGCGTTTCCGATGAATCCGTGGATACGACGAAGACCTCACCGGCGTTCGAACCGAAATCCACCGACTCGATCGTGGCCGGCGGGCCCTTCGGCTGCTCTTCGTCAGCAGACCCGAACACCGCCGAAAGTTCGGGGGCCGAGGCGCTGGGCGAGGCCTCCGCGTGCTCGGCGCTGTCGTGCGAGGGCGCACCGGGCGGCGCGATCGGCGCTGCCGACCAAGACCGAACCACGAGCACCGAGCCTGCGGCGATCGCCGCGCTCAGCGAGACCCAGGTAGCGATGCGCGGCAGCAGGGAATGAACGCGTGCGCGAGGCGGCTCGAGTGCAGCCATCACGCTGGCTGTGACATCGAACGAGGCGAGCTTGCTGGCGTTCGCCTGATCCCATGCCCTAACGAAGCTACCGAGTTCGCTGTAGGCCTCGAGCTCTTCCAGCAAGCCCGGCTCTCGTTCGATTGCGGCTTCCACGACGCGCGCTTCCGCGTCGGACAGTTCCCCGTCGTGATAGCGCATCAGCTGCTCGCGTGAGACGCTCACGGGACTTGCCTCCGGACCCTGGGTGCAACTTCTTCAGCGTAGCAATCAGCCAAGGCGCGCTGCAGCTTTTGACGAGCGTGGAATAGGCGACTCATGATCGTGCCCTTGGACACGCCCATGGCCTCTGCCATCTCTTCGTAGCTCATGCCTTCGACTTCTCGCATCACGATGACACCGCGATGGTAGGCTGGAAGCGCGTCGAGCGCGGCTTCGAGCTTGTTTCGGATCTCGGCACGGCGCAGGACATCCAGCGGGTCCGCGCCGTCGATGCGGCTGAGGAGTGGGATATCCGCCTCATCGATGTCCCGATTCTCGTCCAGCTCGGCCTCACGCCGCGCGGGCTTACGCATGAGGTCAATCGAGAGATTGGTGACGATCCGATACAGCCAGGTGAAGAACGCCGATCCGCCGTGGAAGGAATCAAGTCCGCGGTGAACGCGCAAAAATGCCTCTTGAACGACCTCACGGGCATCCTGTTCATCGCGCAGCAGCCCGAGCGCGATCGCGAAGGCACGCCGCTGGTGGCGCTCAACCAGCTGCTTGAACGCGAGTTTATCGCCTTTTTGGGCGCTTTCGATGAGGACACGATCCTGCTCCGCTTCGAGCTCTCGGCTCGTTCGGTTTGACGCCGTGGCGGCAGGACTATTCACACCTGTGACATTTCGATCAGTACTCGGCTCATCCAGCGCGATTTCAGGCTGCGACGGCAGTGCGCCTGCATCCGCGAGGGAGGCCAGCGAGGGCAGGGTATCGCGAGCCTGGGACGCCATCACGTTCCAGTGTACGCCCGGGCTTCCGGGCGGCTCCCCGGCGGAGCAGATCGAAACGACGAGACCCACGCGCACATGGTGATTTTTTCCAGGGAAGGGGGAAAGCGTCCGACCAGGCCTACTGAGCGTCGTCATCCGGCGCCGCCGCTGCTTCGTCGGGTAACTCCACCAGTGTGACCTTCAGATCGAAAGTCCGCCCGCCCCGCACGACACGCAAGGTCACCGGCTTGCCTACACCAGCCAAGCTCGCGACCCAGCGCAAGCGCTCGGGCCCGGTGAGCGCCTCGCCCTCGAATGCCTGGATCACGTCGTCGACCTGTAGGCCGGCGCGGTCCGCCGGACCACCCGGAACGACGACCCGCACCAATGCGCCGTTCTCGTCGCTCAGCTTGAGGCGCTCGATGTCGTCGGGCAGCACCGATGATACGTGGACGCCAATTGCGCTGCGTTTGATGTGCCCATCTTTCAGCACACGCGGCAAAAGCTCCTTGACCATGTTGATCGGGATCGCAAAGCCGATGCTGTTCGCCTTGGCGCGGATCGCCGTATTGATGCCAACCACGTTGCCGGCCATATCGAGCAGCGGCCCGCCCGAGTTGCCCGGGTTGATGCTGGCATCGGTCTGCAGGAAATCGTAATAGCCCGACTCGTCGAGGCCCTGCACGTCCGCGAGCGTGCGGCCCTTGGCCGACAAAATGCCCGCCGAAACGGTGTGCGCCAGCGCGAATGGGTTGCCAATCGCGAGTACCCAGTCGCCCACGCGGAGGGCGTCCGAATCGCCCAGAGGCAAATAAGGCAGGTTCTTTTCCTCGACGCGGAGCACAGCGATATCGGTGCGCGGGTCGCGGCCGACGACGGTCGCCTTGACCTCCCGCTTGCGCCCGAAGATCACGTGGATCTCGCTGGCCTCGTCGATCACGTGGTTGTTCGTGATGATGAGTCCGTTCGGGTCGTAAACGAACGCAGTACCGACGCCCTCACCGATCACGCGCCGACGACCCGACGCCCCGCGGCGCTCTTGCAGGGTCTTCACGAACACCACGGCGGGATCGGCCTTGGCCGCCAGATCGGCGAAGCTTTGCGGCGCGCGCGCGCCGGGTAGCGGGGCTGGCAACGGTGACGTGGTTGGCAGCGCCGTGGCTGCCACGGGCAGCGCGCCCGAAGGCAGGGGCACGACGCCCGTGCTTGCGCCAGTAGGCAGGCGCTTGCAGGCCGCCAGCGCCATTAGCGCCAGGAAAAGCAAGGTGGTGCCCAGACGCGCCGGCGCGAGAGAGATGCGGCGGCGTATCACTTTTGCTTTTGCGAGACTTCCACGAAACGGAGCCGGAGGTCGTAGAGCGCCTGCGTCAGCATTTGCTCTTCGGCCCCCGTCAGATTCCCGTGGGTCTTCTCTTGAATCAGCGCCAAAAGATCGATCGTTTGGCGGGCCATCGGCAAATCGACTTCACTCATTCCGTCGCTCGTCGGATGCGGAGCGTCGCCCAAATGCAGCAGAGCCGAGTGGCTCAAGGACAGCACGAACGTCGTGAAGTCCACCGCGGGCAAGTCGTCCGGCTGCGACGCCGAACTCGAGTCGGTTTCGCCGTGGCTTTGGCTCACGTGTCGCTCTCCGCGTCCTCTTCAGGCTCGGCACTCGGTTCGGGCGCGGGCTCCACAATAGCCGCGACGACGGCGGGCGCCGCAGCGGCTGCCTTCTCGGCGGCGGCGACTTTGGCGGCAGCCTTCACCTTGATCTCGTCTTCGTCGTCTTCCTCATCGTCGTCGAGGTCGTCGTCTTCGTCGTCGTCGATGTCGTTCAGTTCATTTTCGAGCGAGCGTATCGTCGGCACGTGCGACACGACCGGACGCGGCGCAGAGCGGGACACCACGCGCTCGACGCGTTCCGACTCTTTGACCAGGGCGGGCTGCTTGAGCTCGACCTCGACCAGTAGGTCAGTCACGTCAGCCAACGCATCCACGTGCTTGCTCAGTTCACTCTCGGTGAGCAAACCGCGCTTGAGCATGCGCTCGCGCACGCGTACGTCGTACTTGAAATTCTCGGGAATCGGCATGAGCTCTCCGTGTCGGTCTGCTCGGATCCCAATCGGGATCCGAAAAGTAGGTCGGGTCATCGGCCCGTCGGCCACGACCCTCGGGGGCCTTTCCTAGCGCCGGGATGGCCCCCGAAGCAAGCTCTCAGGCGTAATCAGCGGTTGCGGGTCCGCTTCTTCGGCCAGAATGCGCTGTTCTGCCTGCTCCAGTTCCTCGTCGGTCGCGGGTCGGACCTCCCGGGCGTCGACCTCGAAACGCAGGGTTTGCCCGGCGAGCGGGTGGTTGCTGTCGACCACCACCCCTTCCTCACTCACATCCAGCACCTGCAGCAGCACCGGGCGGCCGTCTTCGTCCTCCGCCTCGTAACAATCCCCGGCCGCGACGTCTTCCGGAAAGTCGGCGCGGTCGACTTCGACCTGGGCGTCCGGGTTTCGCAGCCCGAAGGCTTGCTCCGGACGCAGCAGCACGGTGCGTTGCGAGCCCTGCGCCAGGCCTTCTAGCTTTTCTTCCAGCGCGGGAAAGAGCACGCCGTAGCCGATCAGGCAGCACAACTCGCTGTCACCCGTCTCGACTAGCGCGTCTTCCTCATCGAAGACTTGGTAGCCGAGGCGCGCCCACATTCCTGGACTGAGTTGGTAACCGGTGCTCTCGCGCATCTGCGCCGGAGTAGCACGACTCACTGCCCGAGTCCGCTGACAATCTTGCCCGCGATGGCGCTGGCTGCGATTACCAGCGGGCTCGCCAAGTAGACGCGACCTGGGCCGCTGCGCCCGGGGAAATTGCGGTTCACGGCGCTCACCGTCACCTGCTCGGCCGAGCTCGAGGTCCCGGGCCCAGCGCGAATGCAGGCGCCGCAAGACGGGTCGAGCAAGCTCGCGCCGACGCGTTCGAAGAGTTCGACGTAGCCGCGCTCCGTCGCGTAGCGGCGCACGCTCTGCGAGCCGAATTGCAAATAGAACAGTACCCCAGGTGCCACCCGGAGTCCTCGCTGGAGTGCCTCTCGAATCACGGACGCGTACAGATCCATGTCGCTGGCCTTGCCGCCCGTGCACGAGCCGCCATACGCGATATCGATACGGACCTCCGACCCCAGCTGCTGCTCGAGCCGCGCCAGCGGGATACCGCTGCGCGGATCGCTGGGCAAAGCCACCATTATCGGCACTTCGGACAAATCCAGCTCGATGCTGAACGCATACTCGGCGCCCTCGTCGGGCAGCACGACACGCGCTGCCAGCGCCTCGCGGGTCAGACCGCGTGCGCTCATCAAGTACTCGATCACGACCTGGTCGGCCGCGATGATGCCAGTGAAGGCGCCAGCCTCGACGGCCATGTTGGTCAATGTCGCTCGCTCACCGAGCGGTAGCTGCGCGAGTCCGGGTCCGGAGAATTCCAACACCCTGCCTACCGCGCCACCGTCCCTGATTTCTGGTAGCGCGAGCAAGAATAGCATCACGTCCTTGGCGCACACTCCCTGACCCAAGGCCCCGCTCAGTACGACCCGTACGCTCTGCGGTACGTCGACGCGCACATCGCGCGTGAGCCAAGCGTTGGCCATATCCGTGCTGCCAACGCCAAATGCCAGGCAGCCGAGCACGCCTGCCATGCAGGTGTGGGAATCCGTGCCGATCACGAGCTCGCCCGGCAACGCCAAATCTTCGATCACCTTGTTGTGACAGATGGCCTCGCTGCCCGCGGCCTTGCCATCGCGTTCGACCTCACCGAATAGGCGAACACCGTGACGGAGTGCGAAAGCGCGCTGCACCGAGACGAGCTCGCGCGACTGCTCGACCAGTCCGAGCGCGCGGTGCTTTTCCGGCATCACGCTCTCGAGGAACGTTAGATGGTCTCGAAACAGCACCAACGAGTCGGGATCGGCGACGCGCGCTTGTTCGCCAAAACCGGCGCGAAAGAGCGCGTCCGCCATGGGCGTCACGTATTCGTGGCTGAAGCGAAGATCGGCGCGCGCAAAGAGCGCATCCCCCGGCGCCACTGCGGGCAGCCCAAGCATACCGTGCTGGGCATCGCACACGGAATGGGTCGCCAAGATTTTTTCGGCCAGCGTCATCGGCCGAGCCGCGTGGCTCGGCAGCTCTGGGCGCAGCGCCCCGCTCAGGCGCGCGCGGTTGAATGCGAACAGGCCTCCGGCTTCTACGATCGCGCGCGAGATCGGCGAGAGCTGACTCGTGAAAGCGCCGAGAAGGACCTCTTCGCCCTGCTCCAAGCGCTGGAGCAGCGAAAAATCAGTGCTGGTTAGGAGCCCGATGTTCTGACAATTTTGGAGATAAATTTTCTCGAAGCTAGGCGCGAACACCACCCGCACCCCACACGCGAGTTCGGCATACGGCGCGGTCTCGCGCGAGCTGCCGCAACCCTTGCTCGGCCCGCTGACAATCACCTGAAAACCGCCGTCGCGCAGCTCGTCGCGCGCGACCATGCCGCCACGCAAACCGACCAGGCAATAGCGGGCCAGAGTTTGGTCGTAGTAGTAGCAAGCCCACGCGGGCGTCAGCTCATCGGTGGAGATGTTCGCCAACAGCGGCCGCGCCGCGTCGAACGTGATTGTCTCGCCCGCGAGTTGCGCACGCAATAGCTGCGAGTCCTCCGTCAGGTACAGGACGCGGCCCGACAGGCGAATCGCGCTCATGAGTCTATGCCGCGCGCCGCGGAAGACGCTGCGCCACACAGTACCGAGAGCACTCGCAGCGCCAATTCGAGCTCGACGTTCGACGTTCGGCGCGCGCGGGCTCGCTCGGCCAGCAGCCGCGCGCGGTCGAGAAAGCGCGCGCGGTTTTCGGCGGGCACAGCCAGCGAGAATGCTTCGATCGACACGCGCCGAGTGTAACAACTTTTGCGAGTGCCTCGAATAAAGAGCCCGGAAAGCCGTCGAAGGACCTTGCCTGGTCGGGGAACTCCGGGAGAAGCTCGCGCCCGTGCCTCGGGTTCGTTGCTCATTCGTCGCCCTGCTCCCCGCACTCGGGGCGTTGCCGGCCTGCCCGCAGCCGAAGGCGGACCCAGCCCAGAAGCCGCCGCCTCAGGCGACAGGCACCAGCCAGCCGGGCGCGGCCGGGGTCGTGAGCGCAACTTCGCCGGCGCGCAAAGTGCCCGAGCCTCTGCCCAACGAGCGGGTCGAGATCCCGGGAGGCAGCTTCAATGTCGGTAGCCGCCCGGGGGATCCTGGTCGTAATCCCGAACTCGAACCACGTCAGACCTCGATCGAACTCGGGCCGTTCCAGATCGACCGTCTGCCATATCCGAACGACGGCAAGAGCCCACCGCTCACCGGTGTCAACCGCGACGAGGCCAAGCGTAACTGCGCCGAGCGGGGCGAGCGGTTGTGCACGGAGCTGGAGTGGGAACGCGCGTGCAAGGGGCCAACCAGCACCGACTACGCCACGGGCAAGACGTGGGAAGGGCGCTGCGCAAGTGAGACGCTCGGCTGCGCCTCTGGCTTCGACGTGCTGGGCATGGGCGCCAATCTGCGAGAATGGGTGGCCAGCGAAATCCCTGGCAAAGACGGCAGCGGCGCGCGCGCGTTGCTGCGCGGCGCGCCCGCCAGCGCGCCCGGTCCGGAGCATCGCTGCGCCGCGCGCCGCGCGTTGGACAGTGAGAGCAAGGCCGAAGACTTGGGCTTTCGCTGCTGCAAGGGCGCACCCAACGCCGCCATCGTACCCGAGCCCAAACTAGGCGAGACTTTCTCGCGCGGGAAGATCAGCACCGAAGCCTTGGAGAAGGTGTTCAAACGCGATCCGCACACTGCAAGCATCGCGGCCTTGAAGTTCTATCGCGAACCCGACGCGGCCAACACGGTGGTGGCCCGCGGCCCTGGCGACAAGAAAGGTTTCTC
>Ga0302321_100000721_pt1 | contig 28635 bp, 26 predicted proteins | sample Fen_T0_1_FD_202505 | JGI IMG/M metagenome (GOLD analysis project Ga0302321, IMG submission 202505) | Peat permafrost microbial communities from Stordalen Mire near Abisko, Sweden - Fen_T0_1 | ecosystem: Environmental > Terrestrial > Soil > Wetlands > Permafrost | place: Sweden: Abisko... | reverse complement strand
CAGGATTGGTCACATCGTTCTGTGTGGACTTTGGCTGGCTCAAGGCTTGTCCGACGATGAACACCGGGCCGCGCAGAAATGATATTGTGATCGCACAGTATCATTTTCATCGGCGAGCGGCGTCTCCGGAGTGCGACCGGGGTTCGTTGCCGATTTCGCACGCCACGATGTAACGAATCTCGAGAGCCGGGATGCCTCGGGCGCGAGATCGAGCGACTTAGCCATTCGCGGGCCCTTGCTGCTTGTTGATGGTCACGCGCTACGGCGCGCCGCGTCCCAGCCTTCGGCGTCGCGGACGGTTGGTTGGCAGGTTCTTCCAACGAGCGTTTTACCCGCCACGACGACAGCGACGCCGAAGGCCACGTGTTCCTGAGCGCGAGTCGCGACACCCAGTTGCCTAAAGTGCCCAACTCGAGCTCGAACGTGCGTGACACTCATGCGTCGCCGAGCGCGCACTGTGGCGCTTCGGCGGGCACTGAGCGCCGGCTGACATGGCACCCTCGGGGCGCTGTGGGCGGCCGCTATTGCGCCGGCTTCATCTCGAGCACGACGGTATCGGCTTGTGCGTAGGCCATGACACGTCGATTCTCACGGCGTCCGGCGGCGGTCTCGTTGGTCGCAGCTGGGTGGGTCTCTCCGTAGGCGGCGGGGCTGAGGCGGTTAGCGCTGACGCCGTCCGCGACCAACGCGGCGATCACCGCGTCCGCACGCTCCCTCGACAACACTCGGTTGAACTCGGCCGGCCCAGTGTCGTCGGTGTAGCCCTCCACGGTGACTTTCACGGACGGGTACTGCTTCATGAAAGTGCTCACCTTGCGAATTTCGGCGTGCGCGTCACCTTCGATGTCGTGCTTCCCAAAGCCGAATTTCACGTCCAAATAGCTGATGAAATTTCGTTCGAGCCGCTTTGGACAACCCGCGGCATCGACAACAGCAGCAGCCGGCGTGCTCGGGCATTTGTCTAGGTCATCACTCACTCCGTCTTGGTCGCTGTCCAGCGGGGCAACGGCGATCGGCATTAGGGCCTGCGGCACGAGCTGAACCAGGGGCACCCCGTCACAACCTGGAATGGCCTTTTCCGGCGTCCAAGTGTTGTTGTGATAACACGTGCCGGCGCCGTCGCGAACGACCTGGCCCGTGGCGTTCAGCCAATAGCCGCTCGTATCCGCAAGGGCAGCACTCGACAAGGTCAGTGCGGACAACACAATCGCTGATTTTATCATGGTCAGATCCTTCGGCTGCGCGTCGTAAATCGATGCGAGCTAGCAGCTGCGGTGCAAGGGGCATGCCCTGCCCGGCGGGGGAGTGAGACCGATATGTCGACACGACGTCGGCCAGCCCCGATGAGAGGGACCGAAACTCGTCGGCCGCGCCGGCGACGGACAGCACGGGAATTTCTGGCCTGAAAGTAGAAGACGGAGTGAGATCGTTGCTAACCCTTGCGGGATGTCGAGGGCACGAAGTAAACGCTGGCTTCAGCGAGCCGCACCGAGTACGCATCGCGCCCCGCCATGCACTGGGCTCCGCTCAGCCTCACCTCGGCCCTGTTTCTCGGCTGTTATGACACCTGTCAAAAGCATGCCCTGCGCGACAACCCGGTGCTGCCCGTCCTGCTGGTCAGCACCGGCACCTGCGCCTGCGTTTGGTCCGCCCTGCTCTTGGTGCAACGCCTCTCGCCGAACGCTCTGCCAGCAAGCCTACTCGTTCCAGAGCTGAGCTGGCTCGGTCACGCGCAGCTGCTCCTCAAAGCGGCGATCGTCGCGGCGTCCTGGCTTTGCACGTACCTGGCCGTGAAGCACCTGCCCATCTCGCTGGCTGCGCCGATACGCGCCACGAGCCCACTGTGGACGCTCGCTGCCGCGATCGTGCTGCTCGCAGAACGGCCTTCGCTGCTCCAAGTGTTGGGGATCTCGACCACGTTACTGTCCCTCCTCGGCTTGTCAGCGGTCGGGCGGCTTGAAGGCGTGCATTTTCATCGCGACCGCTGGGTGGGGTACCTGATCGTGGGTACGCTGTTTGGCGCGGCCAGCGGCCTGTACGACAAGTTACTTTTGGGCAAGCTCGGACTCGCGCCAGCCACGGTGCAAGCCTGGTTCTCGATTTACCTCTTGGTGCTGTTCGCTCCGCTTGCGAGTGTTGGCTGGTTCGCCCGGCGAACGCGCCGGGCGAACCGGGCCCCCGAACAGCGCTTTCAATTTCGCTTCAGCATGCTGCTCTTGGCGCTTTGCCTGCTGTGCGCGGATTTTGCCTACTTTTCCGCGCTGCGCGACAAGGGCGGCTTGATCTCACTGGTGTCCAGCCTTCGCCGAGGGAGCACCTTGATCGCCTTCGCCGCGGGTGTGTTCTTGTTCAAAGAGACCAACGGCCGGAAAAAGCTGGGGCCTGTCTTCGGCATCGTGCTTGGCATCGTGCTCACGATTCTGGGCTGAATCGAGAGCGCTCCGCTGTCATACTGTGGGCATGCACCGGCCCAGTGTTTACCCGCCAGACCTGGCTCGCTACGTCGAGGCGCACTGGCCCGCGGCGACACGCTTGGCGCTGCCACAGGTCCTGCTCGACGACGCATTGTCAGCCGCTTTTCAAGCCTCACTGACCGTCGAAGAGGCGCGCTCGACGCGCTTTCGGCTGCTGCTCACCGCAGCCGAGCAATTGCCCGAAACGGGTGCCCCGAATCAAGGCGTTCTTCGGCTCAGGTTCGATCGCAGTCGACCACTGAATGCCGACGAGCTGCGTCGTTTGGCGCCCGCGGTGCCGTTCGAAACGGCATTGATCGCGGCCCACGCCGAACAAGGCAAACTGCGCATCTGGGGGGTGGCTCATTCTGGTCCGGCCTGGCTTGCTCCGACTTGGGGTGGTCGCAGCGTCGTGCCGAATTGGACCTACGATCCTATCATCCACGTGACCGCTCCAGGACAGCTCGCGGTGCGTTGTGCGGGTCAGCTGATCGGTGCCCTCGAGCGTGGACTGCTGGTGGATGCCGCGCTGGATGTGTTCGACTCGAATTGGCTACCCGCGATGTTCGCCCGCGAGCGCCAAGTGATCCAGGAAGAGCACGCCGCAATGCAGGCGCGCGTCGCCTCGCCGACGTCGGTCGAGCATTCATTGATCGGAAAAGTCGCCCAACAGATGCTACGACGCGCGATTCAGCTGATCCGAGGCGCGCGCCACGGCGGGCTGATCCTGATCGTCGACACGCGGGGCGGCGCGGAGCCCGCGCCTCTGCGCGGCCTCCGCCTCAAATACTCGCTCGCTCAAGACGAGCCTTCGCACCGCTACCGGACGCTGCTGTTTCAGATCCTGGAAGCCGTGGCCGCTACGACTTCGAAAGATTCAGTAGGCTGGCTCGACTTTGCCTCGAACCAAAGCCCCCGCTTCGAAGAACTCGAGCAAGCGGTGTTCGAACAAAGCCGCGTGCTGGCGAACCTCACCGCCATCGATGGCGCACTCGTCCTCGACAAGCGCTTCGGTGTCCTCGGCTTCGGCGCCGAGGTGTCCGCCGAACTGCCCACCCCGGAGCAAGTTTGGCGCGCAGTTGACACCGAGGGCCAGGCGCGCCAACCAGAAGACGTCGAAAATGTCGGCACTCGCCACCGCGCCGCGTATCGCTTCGTGAACGATCACCCCGACGGTCTGGCCGTCGTCATCTCCCAAGACGGCGGAGTGTCGTTCGTTGCCAAGCGCGAGCGGCAGGTCGTCTTCTGGGAGCAGTCAGTGAGTCCCTGAGCGCAGGCGCACGCCGTCAATCAGCGACGCGCGTGAGGAGAAGCGGACCCGAAGAGTCGACCGGCGGGCTCGAGACGGGCGCACCCCCAGAAATCAGCTGGTGGCGATGGCTCGCCCACCATTGCGCAGCTCGCGCATTGGTCCAGCGGCCCGCAGCGGAGCACGCGCGCAGACGCTCGAGCAGCACGTGCGCCGAAGCTGGGCGATCCTCGGGTCGCTTGGCGAGACAGGCGAGCAGCAGCGACTCGAAATCCGCGCTGACGGGCGCGTTGAGCCGAACGGATGGCGCCTCCGGCGTGGTGTGCAGGTGATGCGCGCACACCTCCACCACTGAATTGCCGATAAAAACGTGCGTGCCGGTCAATAGCCAATACCCGACCGCACCCAGCGCGTATAGGTCCGCCCGCCCGTCCACACTCTCCGGCGCGATCAGCGTCTCGGGCGCGAGATACAGCGGCGTACCGGTGATCGTGTTGGCCATGGTCAGCGCGACCTCGGAACCTCCCTCCATGGTCGACTTGGAACCAACGTCTTTCACGAGGCCAAAATCGACGACCTTGATCAAGTCCGAAATGCCTCCGCGATCGACGACCAGGATGTTGCCTGGTTTGACGTCGCGATGAATCAGCCCCGCGTCGTGCGCCTCGGCGAGTGATCCCGCCGCCTGTTCCAGCAGATAAATGACCCGCTCCTCCGGCTGCGGACCATCCACCTCGACGACCTCATCGAGGTTGGCTCCCTCCAAAAGCTCCATCGCATAGTAAAAGACGCCGTCGGTCGTGCGACCATAGTCGAAGACGGTCACGGTATTCGGGTGAGTGAGCATTGCAGTACGCCGAACCTCGCGCTCGAAGCGGATTAGAGCCTCTTTGCCGGCCCGATCCGGCAAGAGCAGCTTGACGGCAGTGGGCCTGCGCAGCATCGCGTGCGAGGCGCGATAAACCACGCCCATCCCGCCTTCGCCCAGCTTTTTCTCGAGCGTGTACTGACCGAGCTTCTGAATCGCGCTGACCGCCTTGCGCAGGCCGTAGACCGTTTGCGAAAAACTTGCGGCCATGGCTACGGCGATCCCCCACCAAACCGTGCTCATCAGTGTCGCTGGGACAGCCATCTCACCCACCTGCATCTTGGGCCAAGTGGCCGCCGGTGGATCATACAGCGCGGGGTCCCAAGCGCGGAACGCGACGAAGATGGATCCCAGCAGAGGGACTGTCATCAGCGCCGCGACCAGCAGCGTGTGCCGTGCACTGGACGGTACATAGACCGCGTACACGAGCAGCACGTCGATCAGCAGACTTCGCACGATCATGTCGGGCTCTGCGATAAGATCCATGATTGGCGCGATCGCCGCGATCGCCGCGGTGCCCACGAACAACGTGGAGAGCTCGACCACCCGGACGAACCGAGGCGATCTGGGAGCTCCCCGCAAGAGCAGCCAAAGCGCGGCGAACGCGAGACTCGCCACGAGCAGCGGAGCGCTACTGCGATTGTGCGCCATGCGGTGCAGCCAGAGCGACGCGGAAAAATTCAGAACGATGTAGCTCAGGCTCACCAAAGCCAGCACGCGACCGAACTTGGAGAGCCGAGTCTGTCGTAGCTCGTGGTCGCCGGCGCCTTCGGAATCCATCGGGCACTATAGTGCTCGCAGCCAAAGCGGCCAAAGCACGCTTTTCTAGCCGGTCAGAAACGTCGACATTTCTAGGACCGCTTTGACGATCTCGAACAGACCGCGCGCGCCTCGCAGACGTCCGCTAGCGTGCGCCGAGCAGGCCGCGCGTCTGAGCTGCGTCGAGCAGCCCGGCCACCGCCGGGCGCTGTTCCAAAGGCACGCTAATGGCGACCTCGGTCACCTTCGCGTGAACGAAGAAGGTCTTCCGACGCCAACTCAACTGAAACATGCCCGTCAAGATACCGCGCTTCATCGCCGCGCCGAAGCCCGCACCCTCGAGCACGACGTGATAGGTCGAGCACGCTTTCAAAATGCCGGGCATCAGCTGATCGAGATGGGCGCGCACTTGCGCGTCGGGCGCCGGAGCGCTCTCCGGAACACGAGTGACATAAATGACTGGATGACCGCAGGTGGCCGCCGCTGCTTCCACTTCCGCCTTCACGCGGTCGATGTCTTTGAGTTCGGGCTTGCCCCACAGTGCGAAGACCGCACCTTGCGTCGAGATCATGTCGCAGGCCATGTGTTCCTTAGCAACGGCCGCGCGAGCGCCGGATTTAGCGCCACCGCACGACGCCGGACGTACGCGCACGAACGAGCCGCGCGCATTGGGTCCATACCAGGCCTTAGCCATGTTTCCTATAGTACTGAGTGCTGGCTTCTGGGTGCGATTCTCGCGCGTATCGAACGCGGCAGTCTCGCTTGATCGAGCGCGCCAACGATCCCAGCTCGCGGGGGACGGGTGCCCGCGCAGGTAACCGGCCCGAGCCGTCCAATCGAGTAGCCGGCCAGCCGGCATCCGACGAGCCTGGCGAAGCCCGCCGCAGCTAGCGGTTCCCGTCTCCGAACGTCTCGCACTGGCGGTCGTGATCGGTCGCTCACCTGAGGGTGACCAGCGAGCCCCCGCGGACTAGCGAGTGTTCGCGCACAAACCGCCGATCGGCAGTTTGCTGGGCACTTGGAAGCCGACGGCAATCGAGCCGAGCTTCACTTGGTGTTCACCAGCCGTCAGAGGTTGACCGAAGCTACAATCCGCGTGGGCGGTGCCGCAATCACCGGTGCAACCTTGGCCTGGCTTGGCCGTATTCGCCACGCAGAAATTGGCTTTGACGTCGAACGCGGCGTTCGAGGCAATCGTGCACGATGCCTCGACCACTTTGGAGCAGCTGCTGGATAGGCAACCCGAGCTGCGCACGGTGATCTGGAGCGGATCGCCGGCCGCGATCGACTCACCGTCAGCGGTCGCCGTGCCTCGCACGCACAGTTCAGCCGCATCGTAGGGCTCGCAAGTGGGATCGGGCGGCGGCTCGACGTTCAGGTAGTTCCAACTACACACGTTGTTGATGCAATCAAAGCCCTGCGCGACGGGGCAGTCGCAGGTCGAGCCCCCCTCGCTCGCACAACCGAGCTCGGAGAGCTTGGCTCGCTGCGCCAGGTACGACGAAAGATCGGCATCTTTCCGTGCAACCAGGTCGCGCGTACAGCCGCAGCTCGAGCCCAAGATCGGTTGACCGCAGTCGGCCGCCGACGTGCACATTTGGACGCTGGACAGCGTGGCCGAGAGCTCGCTGACGAGCGAATCACAAGACGAGCCTGCGTCCAGACAAACATGCAGGGGGCAAGCAACCTCACCAGAGCTCGAGCAGACGCAAGTCCTGCAACCGTCGTTGGATACTTCTTGTCCGGGCGCGTAACGCTTGCCCCCGACATCGCAATAAGGGCCGCTGTCTGGCTCGGGTTCGCAGCCGATCAGCGTACATTGCACCTCGCCTCGCGCGCCGCACGAGCACTGGTTGCAACCGTCGTTAGCAGGGAACCTATCGCCCACGACGTACTGCTTGCCGTTGTAGTTGCAGCCGTCGCCGTTCGAGACCGAACCGGAACAACCGGCAAAGGTTGCCAAAAGCCCGAAGGCCCCCAAGAGCCCGATAGCCATCCCGGTCCAACGAGCGTGGTGCTTTGCCATCCCCCCCTTAAGCACGAGGCGTGCCGGCCAGAATTCGCTGAATTTCCGTGGGGCGAGCCACACGCCGTCCGGATCCCGATGCCCGAGTTGTGCCGAGCTGTGCCGCGCGCGGTCAGCAACCGATGACCGCAGCGCTTCGCCGAGGAGTCGCCTAGCCCTCAGCGCGGATAAGGATTACCCCTGGGCAGCTCGAGCTCTGCCATGGCTACCCAACCGATCGCCAGCCCCAAAACGTCAGCATTTTTGCGTCTAATGCGCCAGCCCACACTGCATTTTTTCGCAATCGCCGCAGCCGCATTGTTGGTGCAGCGCTTGATCGTTGGCGACGCGCACGCCATCGAGCTGACTCCCGCGCTCAAAGCAGATCTGTTGCGACGCTATCACGACCAGATGGGTCGAGCGGCGACGCCCGCTGAAGCCGAGGGCGTACTAACCAACTGGAAGACCGAAGAAGTACTGTATCGTGAGGCGCTGCGCGAAAGGCTGGATCGTGACGACTCGACCGTCCGCAATCTGCTGATCGGCAAGATGCGCGAGCGCCTACTGCTGCAGACGCCGCTCGGCGAGCCAAGCGAGGCCGACCTGCAGCAATTCCTCGAACAACATCGAGGCGACTACGAGATGCCGCTGATCTACGAGCACGAGTACGTGGTGTTTCCCAAGCAGGAGCCGGGAGCTGAGCAGCTGCGTGCCAAGTATGAGCGTCAACTCGCGGCAGGCGCGACGCCCACCTCGCTCGGCCTGCGCAGCACGGTAGCCAACGTGAACCGTGAGCGAATCGAGCAAGAATTCGGGCCAGCAGTCGCCGACCAGATTCGGAGTCTGCCGGCGGGGCAATGGCACGAGCTCGAGACGAACGATCGTTTGCTGTTGGTCAAGGTGAATGGGATGCAAGGCGGGTTAGCGCCACCAGCGGTGCTGCACGAACAATTGCTGGCGGGCTTTCAGGCCGCAGAAGCGCAAAAGGCAGTGGAGCGGGCAACCCAGGCCGTCGCGCAGCGTTACCGCTTCGAGGAAAAGTCTCGATGATGCGGCCCTTGTTTTTGCTCCTGCTCTCGCTCGTGCTCTCAGCCGTATTGTGCGGGAAGGAAGCCGAAGCGCATTCCTTCGATGCCGCGACGTTGACGCTGACCGAGGTGGCGGACGGAAAATTCGCCATCGATTGGCGGACCACCGCCCAGACGCTCGAGGGGCTACGCGAGCCGGCGCGGTACCCCAAATCCTGTCAGCAGCGGGGAGCGCTGCTCGAGTGCGGCCCGCTCGGTCTGGTGGGCAGCATCGATTTCCCGTGGCTGGCTGGCGGTGAGTCGAGCGTCACGGTGCTGATCGATTGGCGCAACGGCTCGCGCCTCTTGCGCGTGCTCAACGGCCGTTCGCCCAGGCTCACCGTCTACGGCATTCCGGCCTCCGCCGGACTGCGTTTCCTGAAGCCAATCGCACTCGACTACACGCGGCTCGGCGTCGAGCACATTTTGACTGGCTTCGATCATCTGATGTTCGTGCTGGCGATCACGATCTTGGTAAAGAGGCGCAAAGCGCTAATCGCGGCGATCAGCGCTTTTACCGTGGCCCACAGCCTAACCTTGGCGGGCACCGTGCTCGGCTGGCTGAGCTTGCCGTCAGCCGCGGTGGAAACGACGATCGCGCTCTCGATCGTGCTGGCCTGCACCGAGTGCCTACGACCGACCGACTCGCTGGCACGGCGCGCACCCTGGCTGGTGACGTTCGCGTTCGGCCTCTTGCACGGCATGGGCTTCGCGTCAGCACTGCTCGAGACGGGCTTGCCCGAGATGCATGTGCCAACGGCACTCTTATTCTTCAATGTCGGCGTAGAGCTCGGCCAACTCGCAGCGATCGCGCTGTTCGTTAGCGTCGGCTGGCTCGTGACACGCATCAAACGACGCCCAGCCTGGTCCACCCGCGCGTTCGTGTACGCGATGGGTTGTATTGCAGCCTATTGGTCGCTAGAGCGGGGCGTGGCGATGTTCAGCGGCTGATTAACGTGACAAGATGCCATCAAGACAGGGGAATCTGGTGGCCTGTGAAACGCCGAGAGAATACGACCATGACGCATCCGCTCCATTCTAGGTCATTCATCTCGGTCGCTTTGGCGCTCTTCGCCGCGTGCAGTACGCCAGCTCGCGAGTTCGCTGACAAGCATGGGTCGGGCGGAGGCGCGGGTAGCAGCGGAAGCGCCGGTAGCAGCGGCGGACACGTCGGCAGCAGCGGTCGAGGTGGCGGCGACAATGGCGTTGCTGGTGACAGCGCGGGGTCGGAGAGTGCGGGCGCGGGCGGCGACGCAGGTCCGGTCGACTCTTGCATCGGCGTCGTGTGTGACGCGGCCCCAGCATCCAGCTGCACCAGCACTAAGGAGTACCGGACCTACGACAAGCTCGGAAGCTGCACGGAGGGCGTCTGCAACTACGCGGAGCACCTGATCGCGTGCACCTGCCAATCGAACGCTTGCACGAGCGATCCCTGCGTCACGCTGACGTGCAACACGCCGCCGGCCGCAAAGTGCACCGCGACCAACACGCTGACGGAGTACGCCGCGAGCGGGACTTGCAGCGCCGGCAGTTGCAGCTACCTGTCCACGGACAAAGCTTGCACGTTTGGCTGCGCCAACGGCGCGTGCAAAACAGATCCTTGCGCGGCGGTCACGTGCAACACGCCGCAGGCCGCCAAGTGCAAGAATACGACCACCAAAACGACGTACGCAAGTACCGGCACCTGCAGCGCGGGTGACTGCAGCTACGCAGCGACGGACACGGCTTGCCCCAGCAACCAAGCCTGCAGTGGCCAAGGCGTGTGCGCGCTGTGCAATGCCGACGCGAGCTGCGGCGCCACTTGCACGGCTTGCGCTGGCAGCACTCCGAAGTGCAAAACGCAGAGCACGACATCAGCCTGCGTGGGCTGTCTTTCGAACGCCGATTGCAGCGCCGACGCGCCCGTCTGCAACACGTCGACGAACGCCTGCCAGGCGCGTCCCTCCTGCAATGGCTTAGCCAAGACCTGCGGCCCGAGCGGTAATCAGGACTGCTGCGGCTCGAGCGTCGTGACCGGCAACACGTTCAACCGCGGCAACGACCCGAGCTACCCGGCCACGGTCAGCAACTTTCGGCTCGACAAGTACGAAGTCACGGTTGGGCGCTTTCGCAAGTTCGTGGCCGCGTATACCCAGACCATGATTGTTTCGGGCGCCGGCAAGAATCCGAGCAACGCCAGCGATCCCGGCTGGAACACCGCCTGGAATTCGAACCTGCCCATTGCCTCCAGTGGCCTGCATTCGTCGTGCATGTCACCTGACAACCCAACCTGGACCGCGAATGCCGGCAGCAACGAGAGCCTGCCGATCAACTGCATCGATTGGTACCAGGCTGAAGCTTTCTGTATTTGGGACGGTGGGCGCTTGCCGACCGAAGCAGAGTGGAACTTCGCGGCCGCGGGCGGTACCGCGCAGCGGAATTACCCCTGGGGCGGCAGCGCTCCCGACTGCACCTACGCGAATTTCTATGCCGATCCGAGCTTCTGCGTCAGCATGCCACCATCCAGCAGATTCAACCGAGTCGGTTCGGAGTCGCCCAAGGGCGACGGAGTTTTTGGACAGTCAGACCTGGCGGGAAACATCCAAGAATGGGTGCAGGATTTGTATCAGGACCCCTACCCGGGCAACTGCAATAACTGCGCGAATCTGACGGTTGGGACCGACCGAGTGGTGCGCGGCGGCTTCTCCCAGGGCGATGCGGCGAGCTTACTTTCGTCGGCCCGCTCGCACTACGGGCCGCAGAATTTCCCCTTCGACTACTTTGGCATCCGCTGCGCGAGCAACCCATAACCCATAACCCGCACCCGCAGCGTTGCGATGGCTGGGCAGCCTGCTCAGCCGTTCGCCGCCGCAGTGCCCGCCGCGCTGTCGCCGACCGACAGCGCCGTGTCCGCTAGCTGAGCTTACTTGATCGTCACTTCGCCCGCATCGAGCGAGATCTGGTAGTAGCCGTGCGGATCCCAGCTGATGGTCTCGTTCTTTTGGGTGACGATACCGCCAGTGGTGGTGATGCGGACGCACATGTTCGGCGGGAAATTCGCCGGTACCGTCCAGGTAGCGCTGGTCGTGGCTGAGGCGGGGATCAGCTTTTGCCCCTGCCAATAGGCACCGACGTTGGTCATGCCTTCGACCCACATGCCATCCGTTACGGCCTTCGACATGGCGCCGGTGACACTCGCAATCGGCACTGGGTGGTACGTCCCATTTTGCGTATCGAAGCCGTGAACGACGAAGATGGCCCACTTGCCCATGGCGACCTGGCCGCTCAGCTCGGAGGCGGGCGCACCTTCGGTAGGCATGTATGCGGGCATCAAGAAAGGATCGGTGGTGCCGCGCGGGGATATAGTGCCACCGCCGCACGGACCACGATTTTGAAATAGCTTGGCCGGAGCGGCCTTCGATGACCACGCGGCGAGGCAATTCGGCGCCGCCATACTGTGCACGTCAACGCCGTAGTTGGTCTTGAGGGTGGTCTGCGCGTTGGTCACCTCGGTCTGGGTCGCCAAACCCGCGTTGCTCGACGCATCTGGATGGCTCTGGGTATGATTGGCGATCTCTTGGCCATCGGCCATGGTGGCCTTGTAGCCAGTGCCTGCACTGCTCGCGATCAGGAACCACGTGAAGTGCGCGCCAGTTGCCTTCAAGTCGCTGTACTTCGCTAGCTGCGAAGGCGTGTTGTCGTCGAACGTGAACGACGCGGCGCCCTTGAAGCCGGCCCAGTCGATCACCTTCAAGCCACCCGCCGCGCCCGCTGGTTTGGCGACGCCGGTCATGCTCGGCGCCAGCGATAGGTTGTCACACTTGAACGTCGCGGCCGGGCCCGAGCCGCCACTGCCTGGCGTGCCGCCGGCTGCGCTACCGCCTGCGCTCGTGCCGCCCGCGCTCGTGCCGCCGCCTGAGCTCTTGCCGCCTGCGCCCGTGCCGCCCGCGCCCGTGCCGCCCGCGCCGCCCGCGCCAGGCGAACCGGCTGTCGGCGCGGCGCCGGCCGTGTTGCCGCTGGTTCCGCCCGCTGTTCCCGCGCCGCCCCCGCCTGTCGAGGGACTGCCTGCGACTCCGCTTCCGCCGCCACTGCCCGGCTTGCCGCCGGTTGCGCTCGCGCCGGCCATCGTGCTGCCTGAGCCGCTCGAACCTTCGCCGGTCGAAGGATCAGACGAGCAAGCTGTTATCGATAACACAAGCGCAGAGACGGAAATTAGTTGCTTCATTTACACCGCGCCTCCGGGCGCTCGCAGAGAAGAAGGAGTGGGACGACTCGGCCGATAAATTAGCACGTCGTCGTCGCAATCAAACCTGTGTTGAACGACCATTAACAAACTGATTGGCGAGCACAGAAAAAAGTTCGTGTGCAGGCGGGACACTGGCGCACGGCGTGCAACTGAGCCGGAAGATTGCACGGCGGCCGGATTATCCGCAGCCGATATCGCTCGACGCCGCGTCCGTTTCGACTTCCGTCCCAAGCAAGTTGCGCTGCGCTGCGACCATCCATGATTGGAATTGGGAGCGCGATCGAACTCGTCCGTGATGTCAGCCCAAACCGCGCACAGGTAGGGCAAAGCATGAATTATAGGTAGCGCGAGTCAGCCGAGCGTGGACCATGGCAACCCGCAAAATTTCTGCTGGGCAATGCGCGACCCGCGGCACGGGGACCTTCACCCGACAGCTGCCGCACGAGGTCCCGCATGGCCACGACATCCGCGTCACCAGGATCGTGGCGCCGTGACGCAAGCGGGACCGCTCCAGACTGGGATCCGCCCGGCTGGCTACGGAGTCGCCTGGACGCCTTGTCCGCAACTCTTTTTTACGCTCTTAGTTCCGCCGGGCTCGAGTTCTGCAGCACGGTGGTGCAGATTCGAGGAATCTGAAATCCAATGACGGGCTGCGCCGACTCTGTTGCACTGAATTCGTGATAGTGAATGACAATGTTTAACGGGACCGCCAGCGGGCAGCGCGCGTCGACATTCCTCGGAGTACTTTCGGCGGCGGGGATTGCCGCAAGTACAGGATGCGGTTCAGCGGTCTCGGAAAGCCGCGTTAGTAGTGGGGCTGGCGCTCACAACGCCGGCAGCGGGGGCACGCCGGGCGCTGGAAACGCCAGCGGAGGCGCAGTTGCGTCTGGTGGCGCACCGGTCAGTGGCAATGGCAATTCTATTGGCGGCGCGGGGGGATCGACCATCACTCAGCAAGGCGAAGGGGGCATTTCGTTCGGTGCTGGCGGAGTCGCGTCTACGCCGGCGGTAGGCCAATGTGTCGGGGTCCTCAGGCTCGCCACCCACCTCGATGGCTCGCTCGGTCGCGCAACGGTGATCCGCCTTTCAGACGGTTTTGCCGCGCTGCCCAGCGTGCAACAACCCGCTCCGTTGGTCTGGCACGTTGGGACCGAGAGTAACGCATGGCAAGAGGTTCAGGCCATCGAAGCGGTCATGGGATACTTGCCTCCGGTGAGCGCGGGAAACGCAACGGAGCCTGCTCTCATCGTATTCGACCGCCGGGGAGCCGTCGGGCTCGAAAATTCATTTGCGGCCAGCGTGGTGCACTCGGATGGCAGCGTGGCCCATTCAGATCCAAACATTTCGCTGCTCTCTATTTTCGACGATGGGCGCTCCGTTTTCCCAACGGCAAGTTCGTTGGATGGCAAACGGGTCGCAGTCGGCACCGCCCACGGTTCGGCTGACGATCCGCACTTCGCTCTCCTCGATCGTGATGCAAAACCAGTCGGCAGCGAGATCGCCCTCTTCGACAGCGGAAACTCTCCCTCCTTCAAAGCGTTCGCACTCACTGGCACCGCCCACGGAGTTCTAGCGAGCGCGATTGACGACAAGACGGGCACGCTCCATCTGCTCGAACTCGATAGCGGTGGGAAGCCCGTGAGCACGCTTGCTTGGCCGGTGCCGGCAGGGACCGATCTTCCCCGTATTACGGTGGATCCGAGCGGGATCTATATTGGGTTCAGAGCCAGCCAAGGCACGGTGAACGCCGGACTCACCACCACTTATCGCGTCCAAGACGGTAGCTTGCTGGCCGTCGGAACCGTGCCTGTGGGGCAAAGCTGGCTGGTCGGCGGCGTCGAGCCACTGATCGCCACCGACCCCTCGGGCGGCGAGATCTCGTTTTCACGCCTTCGCGGCCAAGCGATCGACCAGCTCGCTGGCAAATTCGAGGGCAGCGTGGTCCCTTCGGCTGATGGTCGCATCTTCCTTGCGAGTCAGAAGTCGGACGATTCGACCACGCCTGCCAATACGGAACTCACCGTTGTCGAAGTGGCCTGCGGCCCGACACACGAGTGAAAGCAGCGGCCCGCTCGAAGCGAGCGGACCGCTGTCTAGATGCCAGCGAGCGCGTTTCGGGCTAGGGCAACGTCACGTCAGTGAACGTTGCTGCCGTTTGTGCAGCCGTGTTGTGCGATGTCACCGCCAGGCCGACCAGCGCCGACGAGCCGAAGGTCGCGATGGTGGTCGCCGAACCGACCGGTGTCCAAGTGCTTCCGTCACTCGAGATGAAGCCAGTGAACGTGTTGCCCGAGCGCGTGAGCTGAAGCCACTTGGGAACGGCGTTTCCGGCAGCAAAGACGGCGGTGGTAGTGCCCCCGACGGTGAGCCGCGTTTGGAAGCTGCCGCCTTGCGCGGCTGTTATCATGATCGCGGCGTTGGGCGCGCTCGCATCCGAGCTGCTACGGAACATTAGTCCCGCCTTCGCGTATGCATTCGTGTTGGTCAGACCGGTGACCCGAGCGGAAATCGTGCCGTTGCCGTCGAGAGACTTGAAGGCGTAGTAAAATTGGTCAGACGTGCCATAGATGTCAGCTCCGCCGGCCGTAATCGTATCTACAGTACCTGCCTCGTTGCGCACGCCACCGCTGATGCCGATGTTGCTATCGGAGAGCGTGCGCGGGCTCGCGGTAGTCCACGAGAAGTAGTCGAAGCTGCCGGTGGCCGAAGCGTTCACATTGTGCGAGGTGACGGCCAAGCCGACTATGGTTACAGGCGCTAGCCCTGGAATCGTCACCGGAGGACCGATCTGAGTCCAAGTGGCCAAGTCGGGCGATGTCCAACCGGTAAATGTACCTCCGGTCTTGACCAAGCGGAGCCAGATGGGGAGCGACTTCCCAGAAACGACGTTGGATGTAGTCGTTCCACCGCCAGTTTGTCGGTATTGGAAGATCGCGCCGGAGCTCGGCGTGATGGCAATCATCACATTCGGCGCATCGGCGCCAATACCGTCACGAATCATGATCCCCGCTTTGGCGTATGGATCGGTATTGGTGAGCCCCGTGACCTTGACCGTCGCCATGCCGTCCCCCGAGGGAAAGCCCTCGATCGGGTACATGAACTGGTCCGATGTGCCGTAGATGTCTGTACCTCTGGCAGTCACCGTATGCACAGTGCCGTTGTGGGTTGCCGTGCCGTTGGTGATGCCGATGTTCAGGTCATTGAACGAGTTATAGAGAACGGGGTCCCAGGCTTGGCCGAATTGGCTGAACGAACAGTTGGCGATGGATGGGTTGTCTGGAAAGCCGGCATTGGCAAAGTTCGACGCGCACGTCTGGAACGCAGTGGCCGTAGTTAGCGCGAGCGGGTTTGCGGCGTAGGTGACCTGGCCGGGACGCATCCAGATCGGCGATGTCGGGCCGTGCGGATTTTTGGCCGCTTGCGAAGCGGACGTGGCTTTGAGGGCGTAGTTTCCGGCCGTTCCACTCAATGCGTTGTAATTGTTCACCGCGAGCCGGTGGCAGCCGTTGCAATTGAGGCCTGGATCTCCCGCGGCTTTCTGCGCCGTCACGCTCCAGCTCTTGTCCGTCAAGAAGTCGTTGCCTACGTAGCGAATCAGGGAGCTGTAGTTGTCAAAGCCTGTCGACGCGCTCGGCAAACTGAAAGCTACCGACGTGCTCGGGAGTTTGCCGAGCTGCGCAATGTATTCAGACCGAATGAATCCGCCATTGTCGTGGCAACCGACGCAATTGCTGCCTCGAGTCGAGGCCGGGCTCATCCAGGTGAGCGAGCCGGCCGTTGTCGCGCTAGGAGCCGGAACGTTGCTGCCGTCCAGGGTTCCGAGCGCCTGATAGAAGCACAGAGCCCCATTGTTCTTGTTGTATTGAATGACGGCAATGTCGCCGTAGAGATTGGGGCTCGTCTGGTCGTGCTTGCGGCAGTGGGCGACCGCAGCGGCGTCCTGGCTCTGGGCAACGACCTGAAATTTGGTACCGGGGTCGCAGGATCCCGTCAGGACGGCAGGACGATCGCAGACCGCAGTGCCGTACGGAACATCAGCAGTCCACGAAAACTGACTCAACGTGGCGGTCGTGGTAGCGCCCGTGTTGTGGGACGTGACCGCGAGACCGACCGAAGCCGTCGCGCTGAAATTGGCGAAGGTCACCGCCGCGCCGACTGGAGTCCATGTGACTCGATCCGTGGTTACGAATCCGGTGAACACCTTGCCTTTTCGAACGAGCCGGAGCCAGGTGGGAACGACCCGCCCCGAAAGGATGGCGTTGGTGGAGGTGGCTCCCGTAGTCAGCCGGTTCTGAAAGATGGCCCCCGACGACGGGGTAATGGCTATCATGACGTTTGGCGCGGTCGCGCCAGTGCCGTCACGGAACATCACACCGGCCTTGGCAAAGGCGTTGCTGTTGCTCAGGCCAGTGACGTTCACCTCGGCGTAGCCATCTCCGGTGATGCTCTTGTAAGCGAAGTAGAATTGGTCCGATGTACCCCAGATATCAGCACCCCCGGCAGTGATCGTCTCAGTAGCGAAGCCGTCCGACGAGATAGCTTCGGAACGCGTCCCGCTGGCGATGCCGATAGCCAAGTTGGTGAGGGCTGTTTGGACGGTGCCCTGGGGCACATCCACACCGTTCGCGCAATTGAAGTTAGGGACGTGAATGCCGGTGGCGGCGTCGCAGGCTGCAGCGTAGTCGATTAGAGTGTCCGGCTGGCCCGCAACGGAGTTAGCACTTGGAGCGCTGGTCTTCCGCTTAGCGAGACTCTCCATGTAGGCTTGGTAAACAGGCGATCGCTCGAGGCCCGGGGTCACCGCGCCATTGATTTCGCTTGCCGCGCTGGGAGCGCTCGAGACCAACGGTGCGCTTGCGCTTGGAGTACTGGCGACGAGCGACGATTGTTGCCGCACGACGTCTCCTTCTTGGGCTTCGCCGCAACCGGAAAGGACGCCCGTTAGGCCGAAAAAGCCCAAGAGCAACGATCTTCGCGTTCGAGATGAATACATTCGACCTCCCACTGCCTGGAACACGAGTTCGCCAAGCTGCGGATGACCCTACGTCCCCCTCCCCCCGGCTACTCGAAATCGCCGTATACCTTTCGAGCGCTTCCGAAAGCAACTGGCGGAAGTCGCCACGCCAACGCTTCAGCGTCGCTGTCCGGAGGGATTCTAAACACGGCTCCGCAGTTGCTCCGCGGCTTCCAGCCGACGGATCGCGTCGCTACCCCCCCTTTTGACGAGTCATTGAGGCTGAAAATGCGACGGACGGCAGGCAACCGGGCACCTGGCCGCGTCCATGCGGGCGAGCGGGAAGCGGTCTTTGAGCCGATTGCGATCGATGGGAAGCAGGGCGGACCGCGCGGCCGCCCTGCTTTGTATTCAGCTCTCGCTCACTGCGTCAGGAGCTTGAACTCGATGCGGCGATTCTTCTCGCGGCCGGCGTTGGTCTTGTTGTCCGCGATGGGCTCGCTTGGACCCGCACCACGGATGGTGATCCGATCAGCGGGGGTGCCGGCCTTGACCAGCCAGTCCTTCACCGCCTGAGCGCGGTCGACCGACAATTGCTGATTGAAGGCTTCGTCACCTTCGCTGGAGGTGTGCCCAGAGATCTCGATATTCACGCTCGGGAACTGCGCGAAGACCTTGGCTGCTTTGCCCAAGACTGGGGATGACTGGGCGCGAATCGTGGCCTTGTTCTGGTCGAAGTAGATGCCCTGCACGACGCCCGTGAACTTCTTGACCGCTTCCGGCACGGTGTCCGGGCAGCCGTCTTGATCTTCGAAGCCGTTTCGGGTCTCTGGCTCCTTGGGGCACTTGTCTTTGTCGTCCGGGATGCCATCGCCGTCCGTGTCACGAATGGGGCAACCGCTCGGCTTGATGCCCACTTCGGTCGGGCACTGATCACAGGGCACGGGCACGCCGTCCTTGTCCGGATCGAGGTCGATGATCGGGCAGCCCTTCGGTGCCGGACCTGCTTCACGCGGACAGAAGTCATCGCGATCCAGTACGCCGTCGCTATCCGTGTCGGCGGGGCAGCCATTCGGTGCAACACCGGGATCGGCCGGGCAGCGGTCGTCGGGATCTGCAAAGCCGTCGTGGTCCGAATCCGCGGGCGGCGGCGGCGGTTCGTGGCGCGTGCGACCAATCGTGGCAGTCAAGCTCAGCAGCAGTTCGAAGGTATGCGCTTGGCCGTCTTGCTGGGTCTTTTCGGTCAGCGTGTCTCGCAGGTCGATGCGGGTGCCGAACGAATGAGTGAAGGGAATTTTGGCACCAACGCCGAAATGCCAAGCCGGATCGCTATCGTTCGCCATCGTGCGACTGATTGCGCCCAAACGGCCAACGCCCACCAAGAGGAAGGGAGTAATGTACGGCAGCGGTGCTTGCAGCACGGCGTGCACGCGGCCGGCGTAAATCGCGGCGCTCGTTTCGGTGTTCTTGACCTTGCTGGCAGCGGTCATGGCCTCTGCCTCCACGCCCAAGAAAGAGAGGGGGTAGTACCCGAGGCGCGCGCCGAACTCGCCGCCGATGGCGTACTCGCGTTGCGGGTACGCCTGGTAGCGCAAGTTGTGATCGCTGCTCGGGAAGATGGCGCCGCCGAAAATGCCCAGTTCGAGCAAGTTATTTTCCGGCGGAAAGCCGCGCTCGTAGGGCTCGTAGGCTTCGCCGCTCGCGGCCGGCGTAGCCGCATTCGCGGTCCCCTCACTCGAAGCGCCATTGCTGGTGGACACGGAGGCGCTTCCGGAAGCCTCCGTGGTAGTCGCTGCTTGCGCAAACACAGTGTTGCCCAGCGTCGCGCCCAAACCCAAAATACACAGACTTGTCACATGCTTTGACATCTCATACCCTCCAAGCAAGCTGAATTCTCACAGACATTTGCGGTTGATCTTTTTTCCCGTAGTAGCCGTTGCGTTATTGGCCATTTGGCTCACGGCGCCGGTTGGGTGACCGTACTGCTAGCGATGTTGACCGCGGTTTGGGCCAGCAACCGGCCGTTGATCGACGCGCCGGCGCCTAGCGTGATCGCGGTCTTGCACAGCACGATGCCCTCCGAGTGCGAGGTGGTACCGAGGTCGACCGCGCCCGCGACTTGCCAGAAAATATTCTTTGCCTGGGCCCCTCCGCTCAGGGTCATGGCTTTGCCCGTGCTCAGCGTCAGATCACCCGTGATCTGAAAAATCCACACGTCGTTGGCAGTGCCCGCGAGCGTGATGTCGGAGGGAACGGTCACTGACGAAGCCCAGTTGTACAGGCCCGGGACCAGTGTCAAACCGCCGATAGCGCCAGCAGCGCGGTTCGTGAAATCGGGTGTAGGGCGGCCCGCGGCGTCGGTGTACGCCGCCAGCATATTGGCGACGGCGGTGGTCAAGTTGCTCGGCGTCGGCGGATCGTTGTCCGCGGCGAAAACGCCGCCGACGACCTGCGGCGAAGTCCAAAACGTGCCGGCTCTCGTCAGTGCAAAGCCGGTAACGAAGCTAGCCGCAGCGGGGCTCAAGCCAAGGTTGCCCGTAATCGCCGAAGTGGGCACGGTCGAGATCTTGGACTGGGCTAGGATCGCATAGTTGCTTGCCATGCCGAGGTTGACCGGCGCCGGGCCCAGCGCCGCGAGCGCGCTGGTAGTGAAACTCGAAGAGTAGGCTTGCGCGAGCGGGTTGCCGGCGAGATCGGTGGCGGCCACGCTCACCGTGACCTGGTACAGGGTGTTCGGCGCGAGCGGGCTGTCGGGGGTAAAGGTCGCGGTTTGCTGGAAGTAGCTGATCTGGCCGGGCACGGCCACGCCACCCAACGTCACTCGGAAGCTTTGACTCGTGAGCGTACTCGAGTCCATCGCCTCACTGAACGTGACGCGGATTGCGCTATGAATCGATACCCCAGTTGCGCCCGCGGACGGCGAGCTGTTCAGCGTAGTCGGCGCGACCACATCTCCCAGCCCCACTTCTCCCGCTGCGCCCGCTTCGCCATTGGCGCCGGCCGCGCCGCCCGCGCCCGCCCCGCCTGCTCCAGCCTCGCCAGCCGAACCCGTATCGCCGGCCTTACCTGCCGATCCCGTTGCGCCGGACGAACCCGCCGCGCCCGCCTTCCCCGTCGCACCAGACTTACCAGCGCTGCTGGCTCCGGCACCACCGCCAGAGGCTGGGTCGAGCGCATCATTGTCCGAGCAGGCTCCGGCGATCAACGCAAACGAAGGCAGAGCAGCGAGAAGCAAGCGACGGACGAACAGCGTGGAAGGAAGCATCGAATCACCTCTTGAGAGATCCATAGGCGTCGCGGCTCGAATAGAAACGCGCTCAACTCGGAACTCGAGCGCCACACTAGTCATATATAGTCGGTACCGACAAGTGTGGCAGAACGCCAATCGACCGTTGCGGACCCGCGCGGTCGTTTGCGAGACTTATTGTCACTGGCAAAAGCGCCTCGATGTCTCGAGTGCCGTTCCCGCAGCGTGGGGTCCAAACACGCCAGAGGCGCGTTTCAAGCCCAAACGGTCTCGACGACGAAAGGTTCGCCTCGTCCGCCCCTCATTTGATGCACGCCCCAAATCCAACTACTGCCATGGCACTCAGTTGGTTTGTCAGCAACTCGCTCCCTAGTAAGCGTCACTAGTCCACCAACACCGGACAAATCCCAACAAATCTCGCGGGCAACACTGAACACTGCACGTTGGAGGCTTGTACAAGCGTCGGGGCCGAGTTGAACTGTGCGTCGATGCCCGAACCCCGCCGTCATTTTTCGATGCTGCGCGATTTTCGCGCGGCTGATTTTTTCACACTGGGCAACGGCTTTGCGGGCTCGGGCGCGATCCTCGCGTTCATGCACTTCTGCGCTAGTGAACAGCCGCACTTCTTCTGGATTGGCACGGCGCTGATGCCCGTGGCACTAGCCATGGACATCTTGGACGGCCGCGTGGCGCGGCTGCGCAATGAAGCATCACCTTTGGGTCAGGAGCTGGATTCGCTAGCGGACGTCGTGTCGTTCGGCGTGGCACCAGCGGCCATGGCCTTCGCCTGCGGCCTGCGCGGCGTGGGCGACGCGCTATGCTTGATGTACTTCGTCGCTTGCGGCATCAGCCGCCTCGCCCGTTACAATGTGACCGCAGCGAACCTCTCGGCTGGCACCGGCAAGGTCCGCTACTTCGAAGGCCTACCGATCCCGAGTAGCCTGCTGCTCGTCGCGCTACTGGCGGTCCTTTTTGGGCTGGGGCATCACGGTAGCGAACTGCCGCTTTCGGTTTGGCAGCTCGGCCCGGGCTCGTTCCACCCATTGGCTTTGCTGTACGTGGTGCACGGCAGCGCGATGATCAGCAAAACCCTGCATATCCCCAAATTGTGAGGTACGGCCGGCACGATGTCAGATTGGCTTTGGCTGAGCCTACCGTGCCTGATGTTGCTCGCGTTCGGCTACGCACTGCGCCGCGCGAACGAGCTTTTTGCGCTGACCGCCCGCGCCGGCAAGCTCGTGCTCCTGCGTGGCCGCTTGGCGCCGGTACTGTTCTCGGAGTTCGCGGAGATCGCCGAGCGCGAGCGACTCGACGGTGCGGAGATCCGTGTGCTCAGCGAATCCGGCGTGCCGCGTTTGGTGCTCCGCGGCGCCCCGAACCCTGCTCTGGAACAGGCCTTCCGCAACGTGCTCGGCCGCTACCCCGTGTCGCAAATTCGCGCTGGCCGGTTGCGCGCGCACTGAAACGGCACGTCCGGCGTTTACCGCCCAGATAGGTAAGGCGGGCGTCAGGCCGAAGAATTCTATGTTAACCGATAGTTAGATCGGGCCAGGCGTATCAAAGCCGCTCCTAATCTCTGGCCACGGTTCGGCCGTAATTATCGCCATGGCCAATATTGCCCCAGCCCCGGCGCTCGTAGATCACCGACAGTTGGCGGACGCCGTGCGTGAGCAGTTGTGGTTCGGTGACGAAGATCCGGCTCGCTCCGCGCTCGAAGCGTCACGCTCAATGGCGGCCGCGTTGGCACGCGCGATGGGCTTGAAGCCGTTTCCGGCAGTCGCCCAGCGAGCCATCTCCCTTCTATCCGACCCGAACACGCCGCTTCGAACGATCCGCGAGGCGCTGGAAAAAGACCCGGCACTGACGGCTGGATTGTTGCGTGTTGCAAACTCGGCTGCGTATCGCACGCGTCAAAGTATCAGCTCCGTCGACGAAGCGGTCCAGCGGCTGGGGGTGCGACATGTGCTCGAGATCGTCACGAGCGTCGCCTCCCTCGGCTTGTTTAAGGACGCCAAAGGCGTGGGGCTGCAAGTGCGCGATCATTGTACACGCGTGGGAGCAATGAGCCGGGTTTTGGCCAGCGAATGGCACCAACGCAGCGCAGAAAATCCGTTCCTATGTGGACTACTTCATGACCTGGGCAAGCTGCTCCTGCTGCAGGTCAGCGGGCTCGACTATCAGAAGCTCGATCCCCGAGTGCTCACCCAACCTGACGAAGCGTTCATCCACGAACGCGAGTTGCTCGGCTTCGATCACGCCGTGCTGGCAGGTCATATCCTCGACTCCTGGAAGATCCCCAACGGAGTGGCCGAGGTAGTAGCGTGGCATCACCAACCAGGCCGTGCATTCGAGCACGGCGCCGAATTGGGGTTGGGCGTGGCTCTGGTTCGCATCGCCAATCGCCTCGATTATCGCATGAATGTGCACCCAGAACTCGACGAGGCATTCGTCGCCGAGCTCGTGCAAGACGGTTCCGTATCATACACAGGCTACCAAGAGACCATCCTCCGTGCCATGTGGCCCAAGCTGCGTGAGGCCGCGCAGCAGATGACCGGTGCGATCACTCAGTAGCTTCAGGCTCGGCCGCAGCGCTACGAGTATCGACGGCGCCCGTCATTCAACGCGCCTGCCCGTGGAGATCAAGCCGTCGGCTGTTCAGCGGGTCGCCCTGGCGTTGCCGGACAGAAGAGCGGCTTCTGATAAAACCAGCTCCGTCACGTAATCCATGACCGCGCGCACTCGGGCGCTCGTCCTGACGTCCGGATGGACCACCAGCCAAAGCTCATGGTGACCGATCGTGCGCGGCACTACGCGCGCCAGGCTTGCTTCGCGATCGCCAAACAAGCACGGAAGCGGGCTCAGGCCGAGACCAGCAACCACCGCCGCAGCTTGGGAGAGCAGCGAATTGCAGGTCAACGGCACGTCTGCCAAGTTGCCCTGCTGGGCTAGCCAGCGGGCGCCCACGGTGCCGCGCAGTTCCGGATCGAGGCCAACCACGAGGTGACCGCGAAGGCGCCCCCGAACAGACGGCTTGCCGTGGCGCGCGAGGTAGCTGGACGAAGCGTAGACTGACCAAGCCGCATGCCCGAGCCGGCGCGCCACCAAATTCGGTTCTTGAGGTTTGGTCAGGCGCAGCGAGATGTCCGCCTCGCGTCGAGCTAGGTTGACGGGTTGATTGCCGGTAACGAGCTCCACCCGGATGCCGGGGTAAAGCTCGTGCAGCGCTGCCAATCGCGGCACGAGAAACCAAGCGGCGAAACTGTCCGATGCCGCAAGGCGCACGTGACCGGTCGGGCGCATGTCTTGGCCGAGCAGCTGCCGTTCGATGGCAAGAGCGTGCGACTCGAGATCTTCGACACGACTGCGCACGGCTTCACCTGCGGCGGTCAGCAAGTAACCCGCCGGGGTGCGGTCGAACAAGCGCGCTCCCGCAGACGCTTCCAAGGCCGCAAGCCGCCGGCTCATCGTCGATTGGTCCACCTGGAGCAGCCGCGCCGCTGCCGACAGGGTGCCCGCGCGCGCCACGCTCAAAAACACGCGAAAATCGTCCCAATCGAGCATCTATGCACTATTGCATAATCGTTCCGCGCAATCGTGCAATTTTGCTTCGCTGATCGGTGAGCTACAAGGCAGGGCATGAATCAGCCGGTCTCCCCGGGCGCGCGCGGTCTCCGAGGTCTGGCGCTGCTTGCGCTGGCGCTAGTGACGGGCGCCGCCTGCGCCAGGGCCGCCTCTGCGCAATCAAATGAGTTGGACCCGCTCCACACCGACGGGGACAAGTACCAGTTGCTGTTCGAAAATCGGCTCGTGCGCGTGCTGCGCTACCACGACGAGCCTGGCGCGATCACGCATCCACATCACCACCCGTGCTTCGTGATGTACGCACTGGGAGGCTTCAAGCGAGAGCTCACCTTCTCCGACGGCAGCCATCGTTCCCGTGAGTTTCACCTGGGCGACGTCGCTTGGATGCCGGCTCAATCGCACGCAGGGCACAACATTGGTGACACTCCGACCCAGGCTTTGCTCTTCGAATTGAAGGGCCCCTGCGAGTAGAACCGAAAATCCGTTCGCTCGTGAAGTCAGCGCTCGCGAGCTCGAGCGGCCGCTGCTTTCGAGTGCGCGCGTTCAGTTCACCTTTGCGTAGAAATCGAGGCTCTCGAGACCTTCAATCGGGCCTTCCCAGATCTCGAAACCCACCGCGACGGCGCGGATGTGCGTGGAGCCGGGGATGGTCAAGCCACGCATCTCGGCGTCGCGCACGAAGTCGAGCACGTCGAACTCGATCTGGTGACTGTCCGTGCCTTCTCGGCGCACCCAGTTGACGATCGGGCGGTTGTTGACGGTGCCGTTCCAAATGTCCCAAGTGCCCTCCACGTTCTTGACCGTCACCCCCTTGTACATCTGGTTCTCGGATCCTGCGGGCTGGTAGCTCGGCGGATCGCGGAGCCAAACCATCAGGTAGCCGGTGAAGGTCGTCTCGTTGCCGACCCAGATGTCGTACGCGGCGTTGTACTTGCCGTTCTCATTGCCGTTCGGCGCCCATCTCCAGCCAGTCCGCAAGCTCGTCAACTCACTGATGGCTTTTGGCAGGCCGCAATCGCCACGCTGCATCACCGAGTACTGGCCGCAAAACACCGAAGGGTACGAAGCGGGCTGACCGCCGCTGCCGGCCGTGCCCGCCATCTTGTCGACTGTGAACGACGTGCCGTTCCAGGAAATGGTATGGCTTTGGAAGCCGGGGCCCCAGCCGTTGGTAATCAGCACGTAGTTCTGCCCGTTGCGCTTGATGTCAGCGGCCGTGTAATAGCGCATGCTCGACATCCCGGTGCCCGAGTAATCGCCGTTGCCGAGCGTGCCGTCGCCGGTCGACATGCCACCAGCCACGCCGGTATTACTGCCAGCGGCGCCGGCGCTAGCGCCCGCGCCTCCGGTCGATGCGCCCACCGCGCCCGCGCCGCCGCTCGCCGCGGCACCGCCGCTTGCGCCCCCTCCGTTACCACTGCCGGCAGCCCCGCTGGCGCTGGCGCTGGCGCCCCCAGCACTCGCGACACTCGCGGCACCAGCGGCACCCGCTCCGGCGAGTCCGGCGTCTCCTGCCGATCCGCCCGGCATCTTCGCGGGGGCGTCGGAAGCGGAGCATCCGAAGAGGATCCCAGAAAAAGAAATCAGGCCAGCCAGGGCAAGTGTTCGCATCTAGCGCGGAGGCGACACCGCTGAGAGTAAGCACGCTGCCGCGCAAGCAAGGGAAATCCTCCGAATTATCCTTCAGCGACTGAAGAATTTCAGTACACGTAGTGAGCGCCTCGCTTCGGAACGCGGTCTTGATATCGCATGACTCCGTCCGATGGCCGCAGCGGGCGGTGCTGTGTTCACGCAGTATGATTTTCATCGGCGAGCGGCGTCTTTGGAGCGCGACCGGGGTTCGTTGCCGATTTCGCAAGCCACGATGTGACGAATCTCGAGGGAATTCAAACTACATTCCCGCGCCGCAATGCAGGCCGCGGAGCGGGAGTTCGATCGAAGATGCCCGCCTCAGCGAATCAGACACACGGCTAGAACCGCCATACAAACGGTCGTTGCGCCGGAGAGCCAGACCAGCGCGGCGGGGCGCTGCTTGCAGAGCTGAACGATGCCTTCGGCCGCACACAAGCACACGAACGGCGCGAGAGCGTCGAAGTACCGGCCGCTCCCGAGAGAACCTTTCGAGGTATAGCTCAGCATCAAGAATGCTGCGATCCCAGCCGGGACCAGGAACCCGGTGTTCCACGTCCGCTTCAGACCGAGGAACGCGAACGGCAACGCGAGACCAAACAGGGATAGCGGCAATATCACAGGAAACCAGAGCAGATCCATCCAAGTGCCGTGCGACAACACGTGGCGTTGATTCTTGGTGAAACGATAAAGCTCGTGCAAGGTTCCAAACCATTTCCCGCTAGCGAGCCGTTGCACGAATAGCCAGCCAAAGATCGCGATCAATGCGGGCGCTGCGACCCGCAGCAGCTGGTTCGGCCCTCGGGCAAAGCGCGGCAAGCGACGGGCGAGTGCAGGCCAATATTGCGCGGCGCCCAACGCCGTGATCACGCCCACCGCTCCCCAAGCCTCGTAGCGCACCATCGCCGCGGCCGCGAGCGCGAGGCCCGCCGTGAGGACGCGGCGAGCTTCGATGGCCCAGGCGCAAGCTAGTACCAAGATCGAGAACAGCGTCTCCTGTTGCGCAGAAATTCCCATCAAATTTACGATCGGGGCGACGGCGCAAAACAACGCGGCGAGCCACGGCACCGCCGAGTGTCCGCTGCGCGCCCGCGCGTAGCCGAAGAGCAACGACGCCAGTACGGCTGCGAGGCCCGCGTTGATGAATCGAATCGCCTCGGGGCGTGTTCCCAAGCTGAAGAGTGCGGCCAAGTAGTAATGATAGCCGGGCAGCCAAACCCAGTGCAGATTCAGCCGGAAAGGCTGGGCGAGTAGCCGCTCGGCAATATCGAGATGCGCGAGTGCATCTTTGTCTGGCTCCGGCAACCGCTGTATCGCGCGGCCCCGTGCGCACCAGGCTGCCAAGTTGACGACCACGGCGGCGACCGGAAGAGCGAATCTGCGTTGCCCGCCGCGCACCGAATCTGGCATCGCTCGCTCGCCACCGAGAATTTCCATATCGTGTCGTCTCAGCGAAATGGCGTCGGAAAGCAACCGCGCTTCCTGCCTCGCCCAAATTCCGTGCTCGGCCTTCGGGCTCCGCGAGAGGCGCACGCTCCGCGCCGCGCCAATCATGGTGAGTGCAACCGCTGCGCGCAGAATAAATGGGCACACACGGGCCGTCAAATACGCCGGCGCCAGTGGACGCGGCGTCACAGCTGTCGCTTTCGCAAGTCGAAACACTGGTGCAGGACGTGCCGAGCGGGTGGGGGGCTTCGCTCACGCTGCAGTCGGGCGACGTGCAATGTCGACTACCTTCCCCAGCCGCACCCCTTCGGGTGTCACGAAGCGCGTCGCGCAGCGGCGAAGCCGCGAGCAAGGCTTTGGGGGAGGTCGGCGGCACCCCTTCGGGTGTCACGAAGCGCGTCGCGCAGCACCCGGAGAGTGCGAGCACCGACGGGTGCCTGCGCCGCTCACTGACGAACAGCGAGGGGGCAGGAGCGGAGAGAGAGGATTCGAACCCTCGGTAGGCTTTTGACCTACGTCCGCTTAGGGCTGCCCCCACCGTCCAGTGCTCGCAGCCGCAGCGGCTGCTGCGCGCTTCCTGCCTCCCCCAAATTCCGTGCTCGCGGCCGCAGCGGCCGCTGCGCGCGGAATGGAGGGAGGCCGTCGCGGACATCAACTGGTACTTCGTGCACGAACTACCAGCTTCTCAGCGCGAGGCGTCGTGGGACCAGCTTTGACCTGACAGCGCAACACGCTCGCCTCCATCGCCGGCGGCGGGGGCGCGTGATCGCAAGCTGCAGCGCGCGGGCTTCCGCGTCGTCCGCGTCAGCGCGGAGCTTGTGCTCAGCGATCTCGCTGCGGCCGTCGCGCTCGTGCGAGCCGCGCTTTAGGCGCGATGCGGCACCCCTTCGGGTGTCACGAAGCGCGTCGCGCAGCCCGCGGAGCGGGCGAGCACCGACTGGTGCCACCGTCGCTCACCGTTGTGAAGCGAGGGGGCAACCAAGGGTACCTGCGCCGCTCACTGACGAACAGCGAGGGGGCAGGAGCGGAGAGAGAGGGATTCGAACCCTCGGTAGGCTTTTGACCTACGTCCGCTTAGCAAGCGGGTACCTTCGGCCACTCGGTCATCTCTCCAAAAGATTTTCGGAAGCCAGGGAGGGCGAGAACGTAGC
>Ga0302321_100000720_pt1 | contig 28645 bp, 26 predicted proteins | sample Fen_T0_1_FD_202505 | JGI IMG/M metagenome (GOLD analysis project Ga0302321, IMG submission 202505) | Peat permafrost microbial communities from Stordalen Mire near Abisko, Sweden - Fen_T0_1 | ecosystem: Environmental > Terrestrial > Soil > Wetlands > Permafrost | place: Sweden: Abisko... | reverse complement strand
GGGCAAGCGAAACGTGCCGCGTATTAGTTTTTCGGACAGTGCGGCCCGGAAGTGAATCCATCCAATCAGTGCGATCAGGGCGGCGGAGGCGCATCCCAGTACTAGGTGGAGCAGCAAAATACCCCGCAGCTTCTGACCGTCGAGTTGCCACTGCCATGCCAGAATTCCCGAGACCACGACCGGGACCACTGAGACCGCTGCTGCCAGGAGGTTGATGTAGGCGGCCGATGTCAGAATCGGCCGCTTTGAGTTTGAGCGCTTCGTCCAGTTCGAAGCGAAGTCGCATGCGACGCCGACAATGAAAAGAGCGATTGGGAAGTGGATCAGAACGACATGCTGCGCGTGCTTTGCCGACAATGCCGCCCTGATGTCAAAAACGTTCGGCCGAATCATCTATTCCACCACGACTTTGGCTGTCATCTTGGGATGCAGCGAGCAGAAGTAGTTGTAGGTGCCGGGTTTGGTGGGCGTGAAGGAAAATTTGTCGTCGGTGTCGAGAGCTTTGGACTTAAACAGATTGTCGTTGCTGACCACCGTGTGCGGGATGTCGTCGCGATTTTGCCAGGTGATTGGAGTTCCCACCTTCACTGTGATGGTTGCGGGCGTAAAACTAAAATTGTCGATGGTGATTTCGACGCTGTTCGCTGGAACTTCTGGTGAGGCGGCATTAGCGACAAGTGGTGCGGTGAATAGAACGATCGCGAGGGCTGTGCCCGTTGCGAACGTGGAGATGCGGTAATTCTTCTTCATTCTCTTCCTCTCAAATTGTTTGATTGTTCGACCCAGCCAGCTTGCTTCGCTATTCCAGGGATGAATCCGTGACGGCCAGGGCGTGATGTTTCTTCACGTAGTTGACGTCGGTTATGCCCAGCAGGCTACGCAGTTGTTCGGCTGGAACTTTCATTGGTCCGGGCGAAGGAGCGGTGCCTGGCTTTGGTTGTGGGAACGCGGTTGAGGTGGCCGTGTGGAATGTAACGTTCCCTTCTACTTTCTGCATGACTTGGTGGATGTGACCGTTCAGGACGGTGACTGAACCGAAGCGCTTCAGATAGCCCAGCGCCTGCGCGCTGTCTTCGGTGCCCCAGCCCCACTCTGGATAGACCGCCCACAGGGGAATGTGCGCAAAGACAATGACAGGGGTGCTCTTGGAAAGATGCTTGACGTCTTTCTCCAGCCACTCGAGCTGCTCGGCGCCCAGCGACCCCAAGCCTCCAGCTTTCAGATTCATCACATTGACCAGTCCGACGAAATGCACGCCCTTCTTGTCGAAGCTGTACCAGCCTGCACCTTGCGAATTCTTTGCATAGCGTTCGCGATATTGCTGACCGTTGTCGTCGAGGACATCGTGCTCGCCGGGGACAAAGAAGACGTCCTTAGGCTGCGCCGACTTAAGGATCTGGTCCACGTTGTCGAACTGCTCAGCCTTGGAGAGGTGAGTAATGTCGCCGGTGTGGAGCATGAACTCGGGAGCCACGGGCAGCCCGTTAATTTTGTCAATCGCCGCCTTTAAAGTGGCTGCCACGTCGGGATTGGCTGGCTTGTTGAACCCCATGTGGCTGTCGCTGATCTGGATGAAACTCAGGTCACCCTTCCCAAGGTGTTTTCCCGCTGTAGGGTCATTGAGGGCGAATGATTTCATCACGCCGCCCTGCATCACGCAGAGGGCGCCCGTTCCCGCCCATGCCATGCACTTGAGAAACCCTCGCCGGTCGACTCCATCGTGGTTGTGGTCATGCAAAATTTCGTCTTTCGTTGCTTGTGACATTATTTCCTCCGACATTTTGTTGGCATCACCGTCTAAAACTGGAGCGGGGGAGTTTTATTCCCGAGAAAAAATATTGCTGTGGGGCGGGAATAAAATGGTCACCCGGCGGTTTACCCTTATGGACGTGTCGGAAAAGAGCGAGGCGTCGGGGTCGTTTGAAGATTTGGCGCTGCCCCTATTCGACCGCCTTTTTAACTTTGCCCGCTGGCTGACGCAAGACCAGGTCGAGGCCGAAGACTTAGTGCAGGAGACGTTCGCCAAGGCGCTGAAAGGTTTCCCCTCGTTTCAGCAAGGAACTAATTTTCGCGCGTGGATCTATCGCATCCTGCGGAATACATTCCTGACATCTCGCACTGGCTTGCACGCGACCGCGACGGTGCCGCTCGACGCGGAAGGAGACGAAGAAGACCTGCCCGCGTCCACGAGTACGCCGGAGAGCATTCTGCTGGAGCGTCTGGATCACCAAAGGGTGCAGCAGGCATTGGATAAGTTGCCGCTGCACTTTCGTGAACCCCTGCTGCTGTGCGAGGTGGAGGAAATGTCGTACCAGGAAATTTCAGTCACGCTGGGAATCCCCGTCGGCACGGTAATGTCACGCTTGTCGCGAGCTCGTAGGGCGTTGCGCGATTCGGTGCAGGGAAGAGTAGGGAGTTAAGAATGGCTTGTGAACTTTGGGGAGCAAAACTCGACGCGTATCTTGATGGCGAATTGCCTGTCAACGATGAGCGCATGCTTCGCGAGCATTTGCGCACCTGTGCCGCATGCGCCGCGGATGCGCTCGACCGGCAGCAGACCAAGCGCGCGATCCAGGCCGCAGGTCAGCGTTTTGCGCCGGGCGCTGCGTTCCGCAATCGGATGGAAGCGCAGATCCGTGCAAATGCGGCAGCCCCGATCAGCGAAAGGATAAGAAGCTCGGCTACCTCGGTGCGACTGGGTTGGCGTTGGATCCCTGCATTCGCGGCGGTCGCAGCCGTGATTGTCGCCGCTGTGCTGTTCGCGTACAATCGCGACCAAGATACGCAACTCACGAGCGAACTTGTGGATTTGCACGTAGCGACGCTTGCCAGTTCCAGCCCGGTTGACGTTGTCTCCACCGACCGTCATACAGTGAAACCGTGGTTTGCCGGCCGGATTCCGTTTACGTTCAACCTGCCGGAACTTGAGGGAACCCCGTTTGTTCTGGTCGGCGGCAGGGTCAGCTATTTGCATCAGTCGCCCGGGGCAGAACTCATCTTCAAAGTGCGGCAACACCAGATCTCGGCGTTCATTTTTCAAGAGCGTGCGCTGGATGGAACGGCCTCGAACGACGCGGCCTCAAGCGGCCTCTCATTCGGGGTCAGGAGTTGGAGTCACAACGGACTGCGGTATTTTCTGGTGGGAGATGTAGCGGCCGAGGATCTGGACAAGTTGACGGAGTTGCTGAAGGCGGCTGCCTAAGGGCCGCCCTCAATTAAGAGAGTTGAGTGCCCGATCAGCGAAGGGTCGGGTACAACCCCGCAAACATGAGCAGAATATCCAGTGTATCGCTAACGCCGTGTGCCACAACGGCGACGGCAAGGCTCCTTCCACAAGCCAGATAGATTGTCCCGAGCAGCAGACCGTTGAGCATGTTTTCCAATTGCCCGGTAATCCCTTGATCCAGGTGAGCGGCTCCAAAAATGGCGCTGCTGATGACGAGGGAGACGATCCATTTCCACTGCGAGGATTGCAGAAGGCCGGCAATGCGGTTCATCAGATAGCCGCGATAGACCATTTCTTCCCCGAAGGCCGCGAGGGTCCAGGTTCCCACCAGAGCAAGCAGCGTCCATTTGAGATTCCCGTGCAGCGCGCGGAAGAGTTCGAGGTCTGGAGCCTTGCCAGTCCATCGCATGAGCAGAGGTTGGGTTACGAAAAGTTCGAGGAGTTCCATCGCGATGCCGACGATCGCACCCAGCAAGAGCGTCTTACCCCATGTGCGAAAGCGAACCAGTCCTACATCTCGCCAGCGAAAGCCTCGCAAACGCAGAGAGATCCAGGCGAGAGCAAACAGGTAAAGCGTCTTGCTGAGGAAGATGTGATCGTGAAAGTCGGCCCAAAAGACAAGTGCGATGATGCCAAATTCACACCATGCCAACGCTGGATGTCGCCACCAACGTCTCGTTTGTGCCGGATCGCCGGCGTACCCGGGAATGATTGGCTCGTTTGCTTCCGGTTGGTTCATAGCGACCCCGATCCATGCCGCAACGCTCGCGATCGGCGGTATCGCTGCACGCACCACAGCGCGAAATGGGTCGTGAGCATCACCAGCCCAATGCCCACCGAAATTCCGATGGGCACAATCGTCCAGCCGAGCAGCTCATGAGCTCCGGGTGGAGGGTCGCCGAATCCGAGGCGTACCGAGTAGAAGACGTCTTCCGCATTGCGCCAAATCCATAGCCCCGCTTTGTCTGGGTGAAACGGACGAAGCAGGCCTACGAGGAAGAAACTGATTCCGGTGCTGTAGCCGATCAGCGACACAAGCAGGACGAGAATTCCGGCGAGGCTGACGCTCGCCCACCGGAACAGGCTTGCCAAGATCCTCGTGGGCGTCCGGGTGACTTCGGCTCGCACTAACACAGCATCTGTAACGTATTCGCGCGCCATATCTTCCGGAGTGCCGAGTGCCGCCAAGGCCTCGTCCACTTGCGCTGCCGTTGCCTCTCCGCCTGCCGCGGCTTTCTCCGTGATGTGGCTGCGCAGTTCCTCGATAATCTCGCGGATTTCTTCCGGTTGCAGGCCGCGCAAACCGGTCCGCAGGCGAACCAAGTAGCTCTCGATCTTTTGTTGCGCATCGCTCGTCATCTATTTCCCCCTTCCGAGCGGAGCCAGCAGCTTGCCCATGCTCGCCGAAAAACGCGCCCAGATGGCTGCCATTTCCAATGCCCGCTTCTTTCCTGCCGCTGTGAGCGCGTAGTATTTCCGAGGGTGACCGGCGTCGGATTCCACCCACTCACTGCGGACTAATTCGAGCGCTTTGAGGCGGCTGAGCAGGGGATAAACCGTGCCTTCGGAGACAATCAAATCCGAATCACTCTCCAGCCGCCGCAGAATTTCCAGGCCGTAGAGCTTGCCATCCCACAGCGCCGCCAGGATTGCTAGTTCCAGGCATCCCTTGCGGAGCTGGACTTCCCACTTGTCGGGAGATTCCGGGTCTTGCCCTAAAGGCGCCTTCATGGCTACATATCTTGTATTGCAAGGTATAGTGTTGTCAATAGTATTTTGCCGCTGTGGCCTGGAAAAGCGCATTTAGAATGAAAGTGTAGGAACAAGCACATTTAGGGTGAGCTGGGAACCCGAAACCATGCCTGAAAAGCCGCAATCCCCCGACGACCGCTTGCAACAAGAGTTCAACCGCTGGGCCGAGCAGGGCGAAGGCCCGAAGATGGAGAACCATCACCTCGACATCACAGAGAAGACGATGCGACGGATGGACCTTCGGCCGGGTGAGCGAATTCTCGATCTGGGTTGTGGCTCGGGCTGGGCAACTCGTTTGTTGGCGCGGATGGTCAGCGAAGGACCGCAGGGCTTTGGACAAGTTGTGGGAGTGGATATCTCGGACGAGATGATCCGTTTGGCGCGCGCCGAGTCGAAGGATTTCGACAATGTGATGTTCGTGGTGGGTTCGGCCGCGCAGATTCCGTGGGAGGAGAATTTCTTCGACAAGGTGCTGTCGGTGGAATCCTTTTATTACTATCCGGATCAGGATCGCGCGCTGGCTGAACTATTTCGGGTAATGGCGCCGCATGCGCGGCTGTTCATCCTGATCAATCTCTATCAGGACAATCCTTATTCGTTGCAGTGGGTCCCGAAGCTGAAAGTGCCCGTCCATGTGCGCTCGGCTGCTGAGTACGTGGATTTACTGAAGAAGCATGCGTTTCAGAATGTGGAGTTCGCGCAGATTCCCGACGACACGCCTACCCCGGAAAATTACAAGACGACCTCGTTCCACTCGCTCGACGATCTTAAGGCGTTCAAGCGAGTCGGCGCGTTGTTGTTGATGGCCTCAAAGCCTGATGTCCGCAATCAGGCACCGGCGTACACGATCTACTGAAGCCTGAGTTAGAGAAGCTCTGAAGAAGTCCTTGCTGTAGAAAAGGAGATGCGTCGGCGGAGTGGACCTCAGCGGCTAAAGCCGCATGTTTAGAGGGATCTGTGGCACGGCTGAAGCCGTGCCCTTCCCAAACCCATCCCCTTCCCAAACCCATCCCCTTCCCAAACCCATCCCCTTCCCAAAGTCCAGCCGCGAACTTGATCAGAGGTGTCTTAGTTGTCGATTCGCTGAACCACGGACAGGATCTTCCATCCGCCATCCAGTTTCGACAACGTCATGTAATCCACCCAGTGTGGAGTGACTAGTTTGGCGGAGGCAATGGTTCCGGAGATGTCCAGCACGATGACCTGTTCGGTGCGATCCGCCTGCGGAATATCGGGGACACCGTTCTTACGGACTTCCTGCACCATTTGCTGGCCGGTCTTTTCTCGAACCGGAATCGAGTTGTGAATCATGTGCTTTAGGTAGTGGGGGTGCAAGGTCTGGGCCATGCGTCGAGAATCGCCGGTGTAATACGCCTCGATGTAATCGCGGACGGTGGCTTGGACTGCGGTCGAGTCATCGCTCGAAGCCTTGTTATCCTGAGCGCTGGTTGAGAGGCTGAAATTCAGAAACGAGAAGGCGAGTAACAACGCGAAGCGGTTCATGGAATTCTCCGTAGCAGGAAGCAAATCGGACACAGCGATTGTGGCACTGTGTCCGATTGCCTTCAACTACACCGGAGTTCATGTCCCCGGAAATGACGCCTTGGGACTCCCGCTGGGCTCAGATCTGGTCGTCGTCATCGTCTTTATCGTTGTCGCGGTCGCTGTCGTGGTCCCGGCTCATACTCTTTGCCGGACTCAGGGGGCGGCCATCTCCGGCATGGCGAATCTCAATGCCGCCATTTACGGTGGAAAGTTTTACGCGCGTTCCGCCGCCGCCGAGTTCGCCACGCAGGCTCTGGCCCACAAACTGATGCTTGGAAACCGCGAGTCCAAACTCATTGGAGATGCCGCCGGAAACCGTGCTGGCTTCAATGTTTGCACGAGCATCTGAAGGCAACGTTACGTGCACCGAGCCATTGACCGAAGAGAAGTCCATCGTGGAAGCCGGCATTTGCGCGACCTCGGCAACGAGCTTTCCATTGATGGTTTTGAGGTCAGCGGGACCTTGCAGGTTGCGAGCCTCAATTCGTCCGTTGACGCAGGAAGCTCGGACCTCGCCTGCCAGATCGCGCAGGTCAAGCGCTCCATTCACCAGTTTGATTTTGTCGAGGCGCGCCTGGCGAGGCACGGTCAGTGTGTATTCCACATTCGCGGGATTATCGTGGTTCCCATTGCTCCAGAAGGTGCGGTCGTGGCCGGGATACTCCGTGTGAATCGAGAGGTGGTTGGCATCGGATTCGATTTCGATCCGGGCCTCATCCAGACGCTCCTTGCTGCGGGCCGTCTTGATGGCGTCCACCTGAACCTCGTTGCGATCCCAGGTTCCGATGTGGACGGCGCCGTTCAGATTGTCCACGTCGATGCGTCCTTGAGCAGATAGTTGATAAGTCTTGTGGAATTCCTCGGTCACCTTGGGCTGATCTGAGCCCAACGCGATGGGGATCAGGAAGAGCGCTGCCATAGCGGCAGCGGCCACGAACTTCCACATGCCTGTCATATTTCGGTGAGTCATAGTGCCTCCGTCAGCGGTTAGACGGGGAAGGGGCGGTTTGGTGAGTGGGATAGCGGGCCGAAGTGATGCCTAGGGCTGGACCAGCGTTTCCTGATTTGCGGCACATTGCCAGTTGCCTCCGACACGCACCCAGGTATCGATGAAACGGCCGCGTTCCGCGAAGGTTTTGCCCTTGCGCGAACCTTTTACGTGGAAGGTGCTCACCGCGATTGCGGCATCTCCATACATGTGGACGAGGATGTCTTCGTTGACGATCTCCTGGGACTCAGTGGAACTACTGGCAATCTCTTTCATGTACTGGGCCTTGTCGACGAATCTACCGTGATTGTCAACCCGCACAAAGTTGTCTGCCAGCAGCGCCTGCAGGGCCCTTATATCGTGATGCAGTTCGGCCTGGTTCCACGCATACTCCATGCCTCGAATGGCAGAGTCATTCATATTGTCGGCCCCTGTTGCCGTCAATGCCCATACCAGGCCGGTTCCCAGCACCGCTATGCCCACAAAGCGCATCAGGTTCATTTTGGTCGCTCCGTCGAAATCGTCATTCTCGAGCCTATAGTTCTGTCGGCCTATTTACGAAACCCAATAGTAGCTTGTTTTAGTGCGTGTCCCTATCTCGAAACTAAGCCCCGACACGACAGGGCAAAAAGGGCGTGTGACCGCCATCACTCCGCGGCGTATGATGTTTTGGTTATCCTGTAGCGCGGTGATTCAGGCGTCAAGCAAGAGGCCCCATGAGCTGGTTGCAGAATAAATTCGAAAAGAACTTCATGATCTCGACGGTGGACTACGTCTTCAACTGGGCGCGCAAGTCGGCGCTCTGGCCGATGACGTTTGGACTGGCCTGCTGCGCTATCGAGATGATTGCTTCGTCCACGGCGCGCTTTGACATCGCGCGCTTCGGGTCTGAAGTGTTTCGTCCGAGCCCCCGGCAGTCGGACCTGATGATTGTCTCTGGCACGGTGACGCTGAAGATGGCGCCGGTGGTGAAGCGCATCTACGATCAGATGCCCGAACCGAAATGGGTGATCTCGATGGGGGCCTGCTCGTCGGTAGGCGGACCGTTTAATACTTATGCCGTGCTACAGGGCGTGGACCGCATCGTCCCTGTGGATGTCTATGTGATCGGATGCCCGCCGCGGCCTGAGAATTTGTTCTACGCGCTGCTCAAGTTGCAGGACAAGATTGACACGATGTCGATTGCGAAGAGGCCGACCGAAGTGCGGCTGGATGAGAGCATGATCGAGAATTTCAAGCGTCAGGTGATGGTGGCGCAGACGATGCAGCCGAAATAAAGCAGCTCTCAGTTGTCAGTTCTCAGTTCTCAGTTAGCCCTATATACTTTTGTCATTCCGTTCGACTGGAAGGAACCTCCTTCTCCGCTGTTGACTGCTATGCCATTCACTAAGATAGCCTCTGAATTCGACCTTCCTGCCGTCAATGAAGCCAAAGAAATGCCTTGCGGCGATAAGCTCATCTGCTTTGCCAACGTCAGCGGCGAAATTCATGCCATGGAGAACACCTGTCTCCATCGCGGAGGACCGCTTGGCGCCGGTGTGATCGAACAGGGGAAGGTGATTTGCCCTTGGCATGGCTGGGCTTGGGATCCGAAGACCGGGGAGGCGCAGGCGCCCGGCGCGAAAGTCGCGGTGTATCCGGTGAAGATTGAGGGCGGGGATGTGCTGATCGAGATGGAGTGAAAGAAAACTACCCGAGCAGTTTCAAGGAGTTCGGCTTCGTATACTCGAACCCCGGAAACACAGCCTTCAAATCCTCATTTCCCAGATACTGCGACACGACTTCGCTAAGTACCAACCGGAAATCCGTAGTTACTGCGAGATCGCGACCTTCGTAAAGCTGAGACTCTCCCAGCCCCGGCCAGCGTCCGTAGACTTTGCCTCCGCGCACTGGACCCCCTAGAACGAACATGACGTTGGCGTGGCCGTGGTCGGTGCCGTGGTTGCCGTTTTCGCGGGCGGTGCGGCCGAATTCTGACATCGTTACTACAACTGTGTCTTCGCTTAGGTTGCCGAGATCGTGCCAGAAGGCTGCCAGCGACTGCGAGAAGTCGCCGAGGATGTTTGCGATCTGGCCTTGGGTGCTGCCTTCGTTGACGTGATGGTCCCAGCCGCCGATGTCGGCGAAGGCGACTTGCACGCCGAGATTTGCTTTGATCATCTGCGCAAGTTGCTTCAGGCTGTCGCCGAAGCGTCCTTTGGGATAGTTCGCGCCTGTCGCAGGCGTGTACTTCGACGGGTCGGCGGTCTTTAGCATCTTCACTGCATCGAACGTCTCCTGCCCTGTGCCGTGCAGAACGGTGTCGACCGAACCGGCATACATCGCTTCGAATGTGTTGGAGATCGGCGCGGCTTTGGGATTTTTGCCGCCTACGGAAAAGTCATTCAGATTGTTAAGCGCGACTGCCGGTTCTTTACCGGAGAGGATGCGGGGTAGCGACGGTCCGAGCGCGATCGCGCGGAAAGCCGCTGGGTCGGAAGCAGACGCTACTAACGTGCCAGAGGCGGCTTGTGCTGCCGCGGAGTTCCCGTACGGCATCTCGCGCAGGGCCCGATTCAACCAGCCGTCATCCGTCGCCTTGAGCCCCGGAGTGCCCGACTCCATGAAATCCTGCGCGTCGAAATGGGAGCGCGTCGGATCAGGTGAGCCTGCGGCGTGGACGATGGCGAGATGCTTCTGTTTCCACAGCGGCTCAAACGAAGCCATCGCCGGGTGGAGGCCAAAGAAGCCATCGAGATCAATGACCGATTTCTTTGGAATATTGATCGTCGGCCGCATCGCGTAGTATGCCGCCTCGCCATGAGGGACAACGATGTTGAGACCGTCGGCCGCTCCGCGCTGAAAGATGACGACCAGTCGCTTAGTGCGCGTCCCGGGCTCGAGTGCTCCAAAAGCTGCGCGGGTAAGAAAGCCGGGTAGCGCCGCTGTGCCGACTGCGGTCAGGGCGCCGTTGCGAAGAAAGATGCGACGAGTTATCGACATGTTCCATGTCTCCCACTGCCAACTCTTGGTGCAGCTGCTAGAAACTCATCAAGTCAATCGTTCTCCGAGCCTGGCTGTCTGTGCCGCAGGGGCTAAAGCCCGCAGTCTTATGGCGGCCTCAACAGCACGGCTGAAGTCGTGCCCTACCCCAAACCAGCTATCTTCTCTGAAACTCTGGTGAGCCTAGGATCAAACCCAGGATCGCCCCAACGTTCGCGGGACGTGCGGGGTCGTCCAATCGTCGCTGCGCGATCTTTGGATCTTCTAGTTGCTTGCTGATCGTCTCATGCGTTTGCCGCGAAATGTCGCCGGAAAGCAGGGAATCCTCAAGCTTCGCGAGCGCTTGCTGCCCATCGGTTGCACCCTTTGCCAATTGGGTCGCGTCCACTGCGACGTTGCGCATCTTGCCACTTGCCAGACCCAAAGCAAAATTCATGCGCGCCAGCAACGCCGACGAGTTCACCCAGGTCTGCGCCTTCATGGAATATCCGGTCGGCGGCATCATGCTATACGGCATCATGCCCATATTGTTGAGTGCTCCGACCAACGCCCGGGCGTCATCTATCTGAGCGCTGCTGGCCCGCGCCGCGGACACCACAAACTCAAGTGGCGTTTTCACTTTCGCGCGATAGGCATCGGGCGACCAGAACTCCGGCGACTTGAACATCGTGCGCAGAACTTCACGGATGTCGCCATCTTTCTTCAGGAAGGTTTGCGTCATGCGATCGACGAGCGCTGCTGGCGGGTCGTCTGATACAAATCGCGTTGCCAGTTTCATCGAGATAAAGCGTGCCGTCTTCGGGTTGCGTGCGAGCAAGCGAAGCACTTCCAGGCCTTCCTTCTCGCCGTTTTCCTTGATGCGGTGGCCGAGGACCGTCTTGTCTCCCGGTTCATGCATGCGCGGCTCGAAATGAAAGCCACCGCCTTGATTCGGACGTTCGATGGTCCAGCCGGTGAAAACCTTGGCCACTTCGGTGACCTCTTTCTGCGAGTAGCCGCCATTCACGCTGAGCGTGTGTAACTCCATTAGTTCGCGACCGTAGTTTTCGTTGAGTCCGCTGGCCTGCTTCTTCTTTCCGGCTGGACGATTCGTCGGCCCCGGGCGATGCCCGCGTCCATTCGTGTTACGGGGGTGCGGCGGAATTCCTAATCCCGCCTCTGAGTTCGGTCCTACACTTAACCAGTTGTCGAGATAGAACAACATTGCAGGACTCTGCGCCGTCGCGACCAGTAAGTCTTCAAACTTCCCCAGCACGTGCGGACGAATCACGTCGCGTTCGTAGCTCGTCACCAGAAAGCGGTCGGCTCCTTTGTTGATGAACACGTTGAAATGGTTGAACCAGAAATCGGTCATCACCGCGTCGAGTTGGCGCTCGCTATAGACAGCGCGCAGCAATTTGGCTTGCATCAATTCGTCGACCACGACCTGTTCGGGGTTGTTGAGAGCCATGATCGTTTCTTTTTGCTTGCCGTTCATACCTTGCATTAGGGCGTCAGCCTTCGGCCCTTTGGCGCGGTTGGCGACTACCCGGCGTTCTTCCGGACTCAACTTCAAGATTTCTTGAGCGCGATCGGCGGGCGGAAGGTCGAGCAGCTCCTGCAGTTGAATGTTGACTGCTTGCGCGGCCTCCCGCCGCCGCTGGTAGGCGACGTTCGTCATCTTGGCATTTTCGTCAGTCCCGGCGCCGGCATCATCTTTCCCAGCCTCGAGTTTGCGATCTTGTTTGTCTTCAAGGCGCTGAATCTGTGCCTCGTAGATGGCTCGTCGAACGGGATCGCGCGGCAGTGGCGCTTTGCCCTCCGCCACCTGCTTGATCATCTGGTTGTTGGGGAAGTTCTCAACAATCTCGCGCGTATTCATGCCCAACGTATGAAGCGGTTCTAGCCGGGATTGAAGTGCGGAATCGTCAATTTTCTCGGGATGAAGCTGCTGGTCGATCCAGTTCTCCACACCCATCTGAACGACCCGGTTCACGTCGCCCGGACGCGGCCCAAACGCCAGACGGTTCAGCGAATGGACAGCCTGTTTTTGCTCGTCCATGGTTCCGGCTGCTTTGTTTTTCTTGCGGCCCAGAGCGATGGGAGTTGTCACTGCAGCGAGGATCACAACCGCTGCAACAACACCAAATCGAAGGCGTCGATCTGAGGGCACCGGCATCCGTATAGGCCTCTCTCAGGAAAAACCCAACCCTACAGGAAAGTTGCGGGGAAAACTGACTAAAGGAAGGTGACCAGGAGAACGAAGAGACTGGCTGCTTTACGCCTTGAGCCCTGCTACGTATGCGTTGCCGCTGTGAGCTTTGCGAGTGGTGTTTTCCACGAATTTCAGGAATTCGCGAAGATGTTCTTTGCCGGAAAGCTCCGCCTCCGAGAACTTCACGCGCACGCCATACGAAGCGCTCCGCGTGGCGATGCCACTTAGAATCACGCCCTTGACCCAGAGTTTGCCGCTTGCGACCCAGAGACCAATCTCCAGCGCCTTCCCCGGGGGTACTGCGCTGGCCGTTTCAACCAGGCAGCCTCCACGACCGACATTGGACAAGTTGCCCCAGATCGGCTCTTTTACGCCGTCTACATGGATTTCTACGGCGACATAGCACTTAATCCGCTGAAACTGCCGGCGGTCGTCGGGGGCGATCGGCGCAAAAAAGTCTGGTTCGAACGGCGGCGTTACCGTGATGGGCTGGGGTGCGGGAATCGGTTCGAGCTCTGGCTCCGGTTCGAAAGACTTCACTTCATCGGACTTCTTGGCCGGCGAAGATACAGCGACCGACTCATCCGTCTTGGAAGCTTGTTTATGCTGGCGAGCTTGGATTGCAGCTTCTTTGATCTCGCGCATCGCGCGCAGCAATGCTGCTTCCCGCTGGTCCGGCGCTACCTCACGATAGGTCTGGAGGAGTTTCCCCAGGTGGGCGACCAGGTCCGGATCGGTCAGCAGGCGGGTCCAGTCGGATCCCTTTGGCGATGGTGTCGTGGCTTCGCTCATACGGAGGCTTCCCTTTGCATTCCGAGCCGCAGGGAAGTAGCTCAAGTCCGCTTCCAGATTGGACTTCCATGAGATCTTGCACAAGATGACCAAGGTCACTCGCGCCCTGCATGTCGTTCGATTCTGCGGGGACAATGCTGATGTTTCGGGGCTATCGTCCACCCTCTCAACAATTTGCAACGTGATCACCGCATTCGGAATCAAAAACACTTATTATTCTGCGTTTCGTTCAAGGAGCGATTTCGTTTTCATGGTTTTCTCAAACGGTTCGAGCCACCGAGGCCGCTTTTGCGCCTTTCTACTGCCTCTGCCTGTCCTTTTCTTATCGGCCGGGCTTTGCGCTCAAACTATCGCAACCCCGAGTCAGATTCCTACTTCCACCCAAAATCCGGTTTACGGGAGCGTTGCCGACGCGAAAGCTACTCCTGGTGTCCTCTCCATCACTTTTCGGGACGCGATTGAACGGGCGCTGCACCACAACCTCGCTGGGTTGCTTTCCGAATACAACACGATCGAAGTCCGCAGCAAGAAATGGGATGAACTGAGCGCACTGCTTCCGCATATCGGCGCTGACGTGCAGGAGGTTGCCGAGAAACAAAGTCTGGAAGCCTTGGGTTTTGAAAAATTTCCGGGAGGCGGGTTCGGCGGCGCGCGGGTACTCGGTCCGTTCTCCTTTTTTGATGTCCGAGCCTCTGCCACCCAGCGCGTCTTTGATTGGAAGGCGATTCAGAAATATCGCGCTGCTGTGACGAACGAGTCAGTTGCAAAATTGAACTTGAAAGACGCTCGCGACCTGGTAGTGCTTGCAACCGGCAATGCTTATCTTCAGGCAATTGCGCAGTCGGCACGAGTGGAGACGACGCGCGCCCAGGTGGACACAGCGAAAGCACTTTTCAATAAGGCGGTTGCTCAGCAACAAGCGGGCGTCGCGCCTGCGATTGATACGTTGCGGGCGCAGGTGCAGTATCAGACGCGTCAGCAGCAACTCATTGCCGCCACGAATGATTTCGCCAAACAGAAACTTTCTCTGGCGCGGGTCATTGGTCTTGCGGCCGGCCAGGAATTCACCCTGGCTGAGAGCGCACCCTACGAAGCGTTTCCGATCCCTGATGTCGAATCGTCTTTGCAGAGAGCTTATTCTCTTCGCTCCGATTACAAGGCGGCCCAAAACCGATTGCTGGCGGCGCAACTTGAGAGTAGCGCGGCCGTCGCGGGACACTACCCAACTCTCGATTTTTCGGCCGACTACGGCGAGATCGGGAAGACTCCCGGTGATGTGCTGCCGACCTATCATGTGGCGGGAACTCTGAACATCCCGATCTTTGCTGGTGGGAAAGTTCACGCCGATGTGCTTAAAGCTGAATCCAGCTTGCGGCAGGCTCAGGCGCAACTCGCCGATGTACGCGGCTTGATCGACCAGGATGTTCGCAACGCGCTCTTCGATCTGAAATCTTCCTCCGACCAAGTCGAGGTTGCACAAAGCTCCGTTAATCTCGCTGAGCAGGCACTGACGCAGTCGCAGGATCGTTTTTCGGCTGGCGTTACCGACAATCTCGAAGTCATCCAGGCGCAGGAGGCCGTTGCTTCCGCGCATGAGAGTCTGATCTCGAGTCTGTACTTTCACAATTTATCTAAAGTAGCCTTCGCGCGAGCCATTGGCCGCGCTGAAGAAGGCGTTCTCGAATACTTGCAGAGGAAGTAAACGAATGGAATCTACCAACACAGCGGTCGCCGATCCCAAGCTCGACAGCAAATCCAATGCGCCGCAAGCGCCACCTGAGAAAGAGTCGAGCTACAAACGCCGCGGCGGGCTTCTGGGCAGCTCACGCGCCAAGCTCATTCTCTTCGTGGTCATCGCGGTTTTGCTGGTCGCAGGCGTGTTGCTCTGGCGTTATTTCGGAAGCTACGAGGCCACCGACGACGCTCAGATCGACGGCCACGTGAACTCAGTGAGCGCTCGTGTGAGCGGCCACGTCACCAAGCTCAACGTCGAAGACAACCAGTACGTGGAAAAGGGCACTGTGCTGGTGGAAGTCGATCCAGCGGACTACCAGGTGGCGGTGGCGCGAGCACGTGCTGATTTTGCCGATGCGCAGGCGCAAGCGGTTGCTGCCGGCATCAATGTGCCGCTAACGAACGTGAGTACATCCAGCCAGGTTGCCGGCGCACAGGCCGGCGTCGCCAATGCCAAAGCGGGAGTAGCGGGCGCGCGGCAGCAATTTGCCGGAGGGCAGGCGCAAGTTGTGGAAGCGGAGGCCAACAACGTTAAAGCCCAGAACGATCTCGCGCGTTACAAACAGCTGATCGATAAGCTGGAGATTTCACAGCAGCAATATGATCAGGCCGTTGCGGCCGCAAAGGCGAGCGCCGCAAATCTGGATGCTGTTCGCGCCGCGGCCGACGCATATGCTGCGCAGATTGAACAGGCCCAAGGGAAACTGCTTCAGGCCGACGCGGATTTGCGCAATGCGAATACGAAGCCGCAGATGATGCAGGCGACGAATGCGCGTGCCCGTGCTGCGCAAGCGACTGCGGATCGCAAGAAAGCAGAACTGGATCAGGCGGAATTGAATTTGCAGTACACGAAAATCGTGGCGCCTGTCAGCGGCGTAGTCAGCAATCGCACCGTCGAAGTTGGCCAGAATCTCCAGGCGGGTCAGGAGATGATGAAAATTATTCCCCTCGAAGACATCTGGGTGACCGCCAACTTCAAGGAAACTCAGCTTAGGAGTATGCAGGCAGGCCTGAAAGCTGAGATCGATGTGGACGCCAACGGCAAGGCCTATAAGGGGCACGTTGATTCGATTGCTGGGGCCAGCGGCTCGCGCTTCAGCCTGCTGCCTCCGGAGAACGCGACCGGCAACTACGTCAAAGTCGTGCAGCGTATTCCCGTGAAGATTGTTTTCGAACCGGGCGAGACGAAAGGGCACGAATTGCGTCCCGGCATGTCGGTTAATCCCAAAGTCTGGATCAAATAGCGACGGCTGCGAGTTACGAGCCGCGAGCTATGAGCAACCAGTCTTGTTCCACAATCTAAGGGATTGCTCGTGGCTCGAAACTCGTGGCGCGAGACCCAGCTTGAAAATTACGTATGAGTGCAGCCTCCATCACGATGAACGAAGCCGAAGCGTGGCGCCCGGCGGTTAATCCCTGGATCATCGCCTTGGCCGTCACGCTTGCGACCTTCATGGAGGTGCTCGACACCAGCATCGCCAACGTGGCGTTGCCGCATATTTCAGGAAGTCTTTCCGCCGGACAGGACGAAAGCACCTGGGTTCTGACTTCTTACCTCGTTTCCAATGCTATTGTTTTGCCGCTGTCGGGCTGGCTCTCGTCAATCGTCGGACGCAAACGCTTTTACATGGGCTGCGTTGCGCTGTTCACGGTGAGTTCGTTCCTCTGCGGCTTTGCTCCGAATCTCGCCATGCTGATTGTCTTCCGCATTCTGCAGGGAGCGGGTGGCGGAGGTTTGCAGCCGAGTGAACAGGCGATCCTCGCCGATACGTTCCCACCTGCCAAACGCGGAATGGCCTTCGCGGTCTATGGCGTGGCTGTCGTTATGGCACCCGCGATCGGCCCCACGCTGGGCGGATGGATCACGGATAATTTCAGTTGGCGCTGGATCTTCTTCATCAACATTCCGGTCGGCATTCTTTCGCTTGTACTGACTTCGCGACTGATTCAGGATCCTCCTTATCTGAAGCGCCGCAAATTGAGCGAGACCAAAATTGATTACATGGGGCTAGGCTTGGTCGCTCTCGGGCTTGGAGCGCTGCAGGTCATCCTCGACAAGGGACAGCGCGAAGATTGGTTCGAATCGCACTTCATTCTGTGGCTCACCGTGATCTGTGTCGTCTCCCTGATCTTCCTCGTCATCTGGGAGTGGCGGCACAAGGACCCCATCATTGACTTGCATCTGTTCAGCAATCGCACTTTCGCCGCGGCGAATTTCCTGATGTTCATGCTCGGGTTTGCCCTGCTGGGCAGCACTTTGCTATTGCCGCTTTTCATGCAGACGATGCTGGGTTACACTGCCGAACGCTCGGGGTTGGCGCTGATGCCTGGGGGCTTTACGATCATGCTTGCTATGCCGATCGTGGGATTTCTGCTTTCGCGCTATAGCCCGCGCTGGCTGATGCTGTTTGGCTTGTGCATGCTCTCATTCTCGCTGTTCCACATGACGAACTTCGATCTGAGTGTCGATTTCCACACGGTGATGATGGCTCGCGTTTACCAAGCTCTGGGTCTGGCATTCCTGTTCGTGCCCATCAATACCGCGGCTTATTCGGGACTGCCTCGCGAGAAGAACAATGCCGCTTCCGGCCTGATGAATCTCGCCAGAAACGTGGGTGGCAGTGTCGGAATTTCGTTTGTGACCACGGGCCTCGCCCGGCGTGCCCAGTTTCACCAAGTGCATCTTGTCGAGTCTTTGACGGCAGCGAACCAGCAGTTCCAGTCAACGCTGCGGGGAATGGCTGGCGTTTTTTCGGGAAGCGGACCTGGAACTGGCCCCGGCACTGCACAACAGCATGCCTACGCCATGATCCAGGCAAATGTCTTTCGCCAAGCCACGATGCTGGCTTACATTGATAATTTTTGGGTGCTTGGAATCGCGATCGCATGCTTGATTCCTTGCGTGTTTCTGATCAAGAAGGCGAAGGCGACGGGGATGGTAGTTCACTGACGACGCAGGACGGGGGCGTGGAAGGAGATCGCTTGTTTCGTATCATCACCATTGAACGCGAGTTCGGCAGCGGCGGCGCCGCCATTGCGGCTGAGATCGCACGCCGCCTGGGATGGAAACTCTGGGATCAGCAACTCACGGCAGAAATTGCCAAGCGGGCTCAAGTTGAGGAATCTGCGGTTGCCCTCTGCGATGAACGCGTGGATGGACGCCTGTACCGTCTGGCAAAGGCCTTTTGGCGTGGAAGTTACGAGCGGCGCCTCCCGATCGCCGACTCGCATGTGTTTGACGCGGATCGAATGGTCGCCATGGTTGGGGAAATCATGGGCAATATTTCTGCCGAGGGCAACGCGGTGATCGTAGGCAGGGGCTCTCCATATTTCCTACGGGAGCGCGTGGACACGTTCCGCGTCTTCACCTATGCACCGCGAGAAGAGAAAATTCGCCGTCTACTAGCGTTGGGCAAGGGCCGCAGCGAGTGCGAAGACCTGGTGGATAACGTGGACAAAGAGCGCATGGCCTACGTAAAACACTACTTCAACGCCGACTGGCCCACGCGCAGCTTGTACCACCTGATGATCAACACTGTGATCGGCGACGAGAAAGTGATCACGACGATCCTCAACGAGATTGATCTGCTGGCTGCGTGAAAGAAGTCTCTTCCTGAGGTCCGAACGGTCAATCTTCACCCTCTGCCCAAGTGAGTGTACCACTTGTCCATACGCTCACGCTCCCGCTGACCAATCCTCCATCCTTCGACCTGCCTTGCTGGACAAGCTGTTTCGGACGCGATGCCCTTCCTCTGATTGACCCGATGCTGCACTTCCGAGTGCACTCCTGAGACTACCGCGAAGACTGTAGGCCAGCTATGCTGCGCAAACTGATCGCGAATCGTTTTACCGCTTGGAGTGGCAGATGATCCGCAAAACCGTGCAGCAGCAAGCGTCTTCTCTCAGGATTCTCGCCCTTTGCCTTGCGACATTGTGGATGTCGGGCTGTGGTGTGCTTGGCGACAACAGTTCTCGCATGACGGTCACTCCCGCGTCGGCCTCGATTCGGGCGGGGGCGACACAGCAGTTCACCGCGCAGGGCATGGGTTCCGGCTCTCAACAACCGGGAGCACCCAGTTCCGGTCCTGAAAGGCCGGGTGGCCCCCACGTCGAAGCTGTCAGCATGAAGCAGTCCCAGATGCAGACGCAGACGGGTTCCAGCAGTGTGACTTGGTCGGTCAATGGGGTAGCGGGCGGGAACGCGACGGTTGGCACTATCTCTAGTCAGGGCCTGTACACCGCGCCGTCCACGGTGCCAACTTCTCCAAACGTGACCGTGACCGCGACGAGCCAGTCGCTCTCTGGAATGGCGGCCGTATCGTTGGAAAACCCGATGCCCGTCGTGCAAGGCGTCCAGCCGAATCCGATCAACGTCGGCGCGTTTTCGATCACCGTCAGCGGGTCGATGTTCGTGAAGGGAGCGGTAGTCCTGCTGAATGGGACCGCGCTCCAGACCACATTTGTTTCTGCGACACAACTGACCGCAACGGGCACGGCGACTGATTCCCAGGTTGGCAACGCGACCGTCACGGTCAAGAATCCTGATCCCGGCGCCATCGTCTCGCAAACATCGGTCACGCTGCAGATTCAACCTGCACTTGTGGTGAAGGTCAAAGTTTCGCCAGCTACCGCGCAGATTCGCATCGGCGGCTCGCAACAATTCTCCGCGACCGTTACAGGAACGGGGAACACGGCGGTCACATGGTCCGTGAACGGCGTGGCCGGCGGAAACGCAACGCTGGGTACGGTTAGTGCCAATGGCCTGTATGTGTCTCCGGCCAGTGTTCCTAATCCCAACACGATCAAGGTGACAGCCACCAGCGTCGCCGACTCGCGCGCGTCCGATTCCGCCAACGTTACGCTGCAAAATCCGGTCCCCGCAGTCACCACCGTCTCTCCGAACCCTGTAAACGTTGGCGATTTCAAGATCACCGTCAACGGCAGCAACTTCGTGAACGGTGCAGCCGTCGTATTCGATAGTCAATTGCTAGTCACGACTTTTGTCAGCTCTACTCAATTGACAGCTGTTGGCACCGCGACGAATCAGGAAGTTGGCCAGGTTCCGGTGCTGGTGCAGAATCCCAATCCCGGATCCGCCGATTCGAACACGGTCAACGAACAGGTCAGTGCGCAAGGCAATCAAGTCAGTGCCATGGTTGCGGCGCGATTCCTTGAACAATCGAGTTGGGGACCGACGCCGAACACGATCGCTCAGGTGCAACAGGCAGGTTTGCAGACGTATTTGCAGCAACAGTTCAACGCCCCGGTTTCTACCTATCCGACGCCCGGCGCCAAAGATGATTTGACCGCCGTCCAGAAGCCGTTCTTCGTCAACGCAACCCAAGGCCAGGATCAGCTGCGGCAAAGGGTTTCTTTCGCGCTATCCGAGATCACCGTGGTTTCCGCCGTCAAAATCGGGGATCCAACTGCGTTTTCGCTGTGGATGAACATGCTGCAAAACGATGCTTTCGGTAACTTCTCCACGCTGTTGAAGGACGTCACGTTGAGTCCGACGATGGGCTACTACCTCGACATGGGCAACAACGATGGCTGCAATGGCTGTGCGCCCAATGAAAACTATGCTCGCGAGGTCATGCAGTTGTTCTCCATCGGCCTCATGCAACTCAATCCTGACGGCAGTCCTCAACTCGACCAGTCCGGCGACACCATTCCCACCTATACGCAGGACACGATTGAAGGGTTTGCGCATGTCTTTACGGGGTGGTCCTATCCGCCTCTACCGGGGAAGAAAGCCCAGTTCTATTCGGAACCGTATTTCAGCGGGCCGATGCTGCCTTTCAACTCTCACTACGACCAGGGTTCAAAGCTCTTGCTGAACGGGACCACGCTTCCGGCGGGTGGGGATATTCAAGCCGATCTCAACTCGGCGCTGATGAACATCTTCAACCATCCCAATGTGGGCCCATTTATTTCGAAGCAGTTGATTCAAAAACTTGTCACCAGCAATCCAAGCCCTGACTATGTCACGCGCGTAACGCAGGCCTTTAACGACAACGGCAGCGGCGTGCGCGGGGACATGAAAGCGGTGATTACCGCGATCCTGCTCGATCCTGAAGCGCGTCGCGGCGACGACCCGCTGCAAATGCAATCTTCCGATGGCCACTTACACGAACCGCTGCTGCACATGATGGCCACGATGCGAGCCGCCAATACGACTACCGACGGCGAAAACCTGATGTATTACGCCGCCAATATGCGGCAGGAGCCCTTCCGCTCGCCGACCGTGTTCAATTTCTATCCTCCCAACTATCAAGTCCCCGGTACGCAACTGCTCGGGCCGGAATTCAAGATTCTGAACAGCAGCACCACCATCTCGCGCGTCAACTTCGTCAACGACCTGATTTACGGGAGTATCAGCAACAAGACGAAGACGGATCTTTCTGCCTACGTTGCTGTAGCCGGAGACGTCAACAAGCTTATCGACATGGTGAACGTCAACATGATGCACAGCCAGATGTCTGACGGCATGCGTACTACGCTCGTCAATGTACTCACGGCAATCGCCGACAAAAAACGACGGGCGCAGGCCGCAATCTACCTGACCGCCAGCTCTTCCCAGTTTCAGATGGAACACTAATACCCAAGACTTCTGGAGGATGTATGCCTCGATTCACACGGCGTGGATTTCTTAGAACCGGTTGCTGTGCGGCAGCGGGAGTCGCAGCGGCGAGTTTCACCAGGCTCGGCCTGGTCAACGCGTTTGCCCAAGGTACCGACTACAAGGCGCTGGTCTGCGTGTTTCTTTTTGGTGGCAACGATGCCAACAATATGATCGTGCCGTACAGCAGCAGCGACTACGCGAACTACGCCAAAATTCGCGCTGGGCTTGCTTTGTCGCAAGGTTCGCTCTTGCCGATTCAGCCTAAGAGTCTCAGCTCGCCCTATGCGTTCCATCCGAAATTCAAGGAGCTCCAAGCTCTGTTCAACTCAGGACAACTTGCCGCGTTGGTGAATGCCGGCACACTGGTGCAACCTACCACTCGCGATCAATATCTGAATGGACTGGTCAACGTTCCGCAGAATCTCTATTCGCACGCCGATCAACAGCAGCAGATGCAGACCGCCACGCTCAACACCTTTGCGGATGTCGGCTGGGGCGGCAAGGTCGCCGACAAGATGCAGGCTCTTTACGGCGGGAACTTTCCCGTGCTGATCTCTCTGGCTGGAACGAATGTCTTTGCGGAAGGATTAGTCGCGCGGCCGATCGAGTCCAGCGGCGATCCCACGCAGCCACTTTCTGGCTTTTACGGTTCCGACGAGGACAACCAGCGGCTCGCCGCGTTGCAGTCGTTGTTAACCTTTGACACTGGACTCTCGCTGATTCAGGCAACCAGCACTACCACGTCAAACGCAATTCAGGATGGCAAGACGCTGGCAGCGGCTCTGGCGCAGGGTTCCAAACTGCACACGCCGTTTCCGCAAACCGATCTTGGTAATCAATTGGCGCAGGTTGCGCAGATCATTCAAGTCCGCGCCGCGCTCGGACTGCCCCGACAGATTTTTTTCGTGGCTACCGGTGGCTACGATACACACAGCGATCAACTGAGCCAACACAACACTCTCTTTCAGGACGTCAGCCAGTCCATGAACGCGTTCTACCAGGCGACGGTGGAACTGGGGATTCCACAGCAGGTGACGACGTTCACGCTGTCTGACTTCGGAAGGACCATGCTGCCCGACAGCACCTCGGGCACGGATCATGCCTGGGGTAGTCATCACTTGATCATGGGTGGCGGCGTGGCCGGCGGAGACTTCTTCGGCACATTCCCAACTCAAGTTCTCGGCGGACCGGATGACGCGACCGATGAGGGCCGCTGGATTCCCAGCACATCTCTTGATCAATACGGAGCTACGCTGGCGCAGTGGTTCGGAGTGCAACCTGGTGATCTGGGGACGATCTTCCCCAATTTGCAGAATTTCCAAAATCCGATTCTGGGCTTCTCGCAGGCCAGAGGTCTGCGACGCGGATAGGTTATGCGCGAGGGCAGTTCTCTGCGAGAAAAGCCCGCGGATAGACCGCGGGCTTGGTTTCGTGCAGGGTTTTGCGCTCCCTCAGGTGATTACTGTTTTGGCTTCTTTTTTCCAAACAGTCCAGTCAGGCCGCTCAGAGGATTTCCCTTGTCGCCGCCTTGCAGTAGTCCCTTCAACTGCCCGCCTACCATTCCCTTTACGTCCGGCGTGAAGGTCGGATTGGATGTAGTGCCGCCGACCGCTACCGGAATTCCGCTGGCTCCCTTGCTGCCGAGACCCGCGATTTGCGTAATGCCAGTGACCGCGCCCCCAGTGAGATTTGCCACCATCTTGAAGTCCAGTTGGTTGCTAGGGCTGACTGTGCCTGCGCCGGTGACGGTTCCGAGAGCCGGAATCTGAAGGTCAATTTTGTCGAGGCGCGTTCCCTCAGGCGCATATCGTACGTTCGCACTCAAGTTCTGGATGGAGGTGTCATTGCCCATCTGCTTGCCCGAGAGGGCGGAAATCGCCGACAACTTCGATCCCAGATTGAAACCAGACAACGCGGTGTTGTTCATCCGAATTGTGCCCGTCGAAACCAGCTTATCCAGCGGGCCGACTGCAGATAGATCTACCGAAAGCGTGCCGCCCTTCAGCCGAGAACCGCTTGGTAGTGTCACTCCGACTGCCGGCAGCGTAGCTTCCAGGTCGTCCACCGGCATCACCTGGCCATCGAGTTTCAGGTTCACTGAAGTGGTCTCGCCATGCATGTCATAGGTCCCTGTCAGCTTAGCGAGCGCCTTTCCGATTCCGATTTCTCCTTGGGTCAGTTTGCCGGCTTCTTTTTGCAGATCGTGTTCTGCGGTGAATATTATCTGCACCGGGTGTGTAGATGGCGAACCCTTTGGAACCAGCTTGAGCGACGTGGTCTTCAGCGTTCCGTTGGCCTTTGCAACATGGCCGTCGGATTTGATGTTGCCATCGAAATCAGCCGATCCTGTGATCCCCAACTCGGGGTTCACAAGTGCCGATTGTGCCAAGTCCAGCTTCGCCATATTGATTCTTGCCTGCACTGGGGTCAGCGCCGTATCGGTTGCGTTCATGGGCCCCGCGCTGCCATCGATTTTGAGCGAGCCGCCGCCCGGCAGACCTACCGAAGCGACTACCGGAAACGAATTCGTAAACGAGAAATTCGTGATCGTCACATTGACCTTGTCATAGACGACGGGTTTCCGCCGCGCCGGAGATGAGCCCACAGTGACCTTCCCATCAGTCAATTCGAGCTTGGCCACGTTCAGATTGCCGGGCGCTCCTCCGCTGCTTTTATCAGCCGCTTTTGCCGATTGCCCCGCTTGATTTCCGAGCGAAGAAAAATTCCAAACGCCTTCGCGATTCCGCAGCAGAGTAATCTCGGGTTTTTCAATGATCAGGTGCGTGACATTTAGTTGCTTGCTGAAAATCAGTGGCATCACTTCGACGCCTACGCGAAGTGATTTTGCTTCCAGAAAGGGAGTACTGCTGAATTTCGGATCGTCAGCAATCGACAACTGGTCAGCCCCCACGTTGCCAGAGAGAATGCTGAGACTCAGATTCCCAACCTTCACCGGGCGCCCCAAAGCAGAACTCAGATTCGACTCGATTTGGGGACGGAAGTTGTTGACGTTAATCAGAAACGGAATCGCAATCGCAACGACCAATAACAAAATGACAACGATGCCAACTATCTTAAGAATTTTCATAACAGCCTCCACAGGCCGGAAGTGACGGAGGGATGAACCCGGGGTCGCCCCAAGTCTATCAAAATCGGGGGTCTTGAAATACGCGAGGTGTGGCCAGTGTCGTCTGCGTTCCGTCGTATAAGATAAGCGGAAAGGATGTGGCCCCCAACGTGTCTGCGCCGGATATGTCTCTGACGATGCAACAGCAAGTGGCGCGGCTTGGCGCCTTGCCCGAGATTCGGGCCGCTTTTGCCGGGTTGCGTTCCGGGGAGACTCAATGGGCTGACTGGCAGATGGAAGCCTCGCGCATTGCCGCGCCGCCGTTCGCCGAGACGGCGCGAGGGGAATGGCTGGCTGAACGTTTTCGTGAACTAGGCCTTGACGATGTCCATATCGATCAGGTCGGCAATGTCTTTGGCATTTGCCCAGGGAGTAGCGACCGTTCCGTTGCGTTGAGTGCTCATATTGATACCGTTTTTCCCGCTTCGACGCCCTTGAATATCCGACAACAGGGGGCTCGCCTGTACGGCCCGGGAATTTCCGATAACGGTGCTGGCATTGCCGCCATCCTTGCGATCGCGAGCGTTCTTAAGTCGTCCTCTTTCCCGCACGCTCTCTCCTTCCTTTTTATAGGGAACGTCGGCGAAGAAGGTGAAGGCGATTTGCGGGGCATGAGGCACGTCTTCCAAACCCCGCGCTGGGTCGACTCGATCGCGCACAGTGTCATTGTGGATGGCGCGGGATCGGACACCGTCGTTGCTGAAGCCCTGGGAAGCCGCCGCTTCGAAGTTATCGTGCGCGGCCCGGGGGGACACTCCTGGAGCGATTTCGGCATTGTCAATCCGATCTTCGTACTGTCGCGGGCCATTCAAACACTCAGCGAAACCCCAGTTCCGGTGTCGCCGAAAACAACCTTCAATGTCGGCGTCATTCGCGGTGGCACTTCCGTTAACTCGATCCCGGAGTCCGCGAGCATGCGCGTGGACCTGCGCTCTACCTCGATGGACGAGATTGATCGACTTGAGCGTTCGCTCCGCATCGCACTGGATCATGCAGTGGATGTTGAGAATCGGCCCCCGGTCCCCCGGGGTGCCCGGCGTTCGGCCGCAGCCCAGTATGAAATCATTCAGATCGGTAATCGGCCGGCTGGGGAACTGGATCCCGAAGCTCATATTTTTAAGGTCATTCAGGCGGTTGATGCCGAACTCGGCAATACTTCGCAGATCCAGCGCGCCTCAACAGATGCCAACATTCCGCTTTCCCTTGGAAGGGAAGCGATTGCCCTTGGTGCGGGTGGGTCCGGCGGAGGAGCTCACACGTTGCAAGAATGGTTCGACTGCACAGGACGGGACCTCGGGCTTCGCCGCATTCTGCTTACAATGTTGGCATTAGCGGGAATGGGAGAGTAATGACCCGAACTCTGGTTCTGTTGTGCCTGTTGTCTGCAATTGTCTCGGCTCAGGATGCGCCGCCAAAGCCGAAAGCCGACGTGATCTTCACCCACGGGAACATCTTCACGGGAGTCTTGGATACCTCGTCCTCTCTTGGTGCGGGAAAACGCGCGGAAGCAATCGCCCTTCGTGGCGACCGTATTCTTGCAGTTGGATCGCGAGAGGAGATCGCGAAGCTGAAAGGCCCCGATACGACGGTCATTGACCTCGGCGGACATTTCGTCATGCCCGGCTTCAACGATGCTCATACCCACATCGCCGCGGCAGGGCAAGAGAAGATGAACGTGGACATGACCGGCACCAAGACTCTCGACGAATTTCGTGAGCGCCTGCGCGCCAAAGTGGAGGCCGCGGCTCCGGACGAATGGATTATTGGCGGCGGTTGGGATGAGACACTCTGGCCGGCTAAGGTCCCTCCTACCCGTTGGGATCTTGATGAAGTCAGCGGTAAGCACCCGATATACCTGAGTCGCGTGGATGGCCACGTCCTGGTCGCCAATACTCGCGCGCTTCAACTGGCTAGCGTTACTGTGGCCACCAAGGATCCCGACGGCGGCAAGATTGACCGCGGAGAAGACGGAACGCCTACCGGCATCCTTCGCGAAACCGCACGCAACGCGGTCTTTTCAGCTGTTCCTAAGCTCACGCGCGAAAAAAGCCGCCACGCCATCGAACTGGCGCTCGCCGATCTCGCCAGCCACGGCGTCACGTCCGCGCAGGACAATTCGCAATGGGAAGATTTCCAGATCTTCGAAGATCTCGATGCCGAAGGTAAGTTAACTGCCCGTATTTCCGAGTGGCTGCCCTTTAACGATTCGATTGACGAACTGAACCGCAAGCGTGCCGTCCATCCTGCTTCCGACAACATGCTTCACACGGGCATGCTCAAAGGCTTTATGGATGGCTCGCTGGGCTCGAAGACCGCTGCTTTACTCGCTCCGTACAGTGACGATCCGGGCAATAGCGGCTTACCGCAATATTCGCAGGACCAACTTAACGCCATGACCAAAGAGCGCGTCTTGGCCGGTTACCAGATTGGCCTTCACGCCATTGGTGACAAGGGTGTGCAGATGGCGCTCGATGCATTTGCGGAGGCAGAACATGCCGCAAAGGAATCCAACACGAAGGCAGCAGATGGTGGTGCCGACTATCGCCTCCGCATCGAACACGGTCAGGTTACGACGCCGCAACAGGTCCTTCGGTTCAAAGAGTTAAAGGTAATCGCATCCATGCAGCCGAACCACTTGCTCACGGATATGAACTGGGCTGAGTCGCGTCTGGGGCCGAAGCGCGCGGAGACTTCCTACGCCTGGGCCGAGTTCCTGCGCCGTGGCGTGGTGCTGGCTTTTGGTACCGACTACCCGGTTGAGCCCATCACGCCGTTTCGCGGTCTCTACGCCGCTCTCACGCGGATGAATGAAAGCGGAAAGAAAGCCTATCCCGGTCAGAAACTGACAATCGAGCAAGCTATCGCGGCCTACACCACCGGGTCCGCATTTGCGGAATTCGCCGAAAAGCAGAAAGGCAAACTAGAGCCGGGCATGCTCGCAGATTTCATCGTCCTCGATCGCGACATCACCGCTACCCTGCCGCCGAAGATGATTGAGACAAAAGTCCTGCGCACCGTGGTCGGCGGCAAGACCGTTTTCGAAGGCAAGTGAGTGCAAAGCGAGCCTGAGGGGTCGGAAAGAGGAAGACGCGAACGCGCTTTCCTGATTGGGGCTCCGCTCGCTATCATTCCGGCACTTTCCTTTCTGCCCGCCGTAACGTTTCTGATCGTCTTCCCGCGTGTAACCCACGGCCGCCTGATTGGCGGTGTTGTTGTCACCGCCTGTGCTTTGGCCGGGAGCTTTGGCCTCTGGAAACTAGCCTTGGGAGCCGTGGAAAAGCCCTGGGGGATTTTCAACGTCCTTAATATGGTGGCATTGTTCATCCTGCTGGTAATTGCCGGATATACGGGCGTGTTTTTGGCGCTGATGACGCTCAAACTCTAAATTTGCTGGTGTGGCCTGCGAACACCATCCCAGGCTCCACTTTTAGCGTCTAACCATCCAATACTGTCGTTTTAGCGCCCCGCCGAGGGGCAGGTATAATAAGAGATTGGACTCTTCAGGAGGGTAGCAATGGATTCGCGCGAGAGCGCCTTTTGGGTGCGCCTCAAGGCCAACCGCTGGGCGTACACCTTTACGATTTTGGCCACGCTCACCTTGGGCATTCTGATTGGCACGGTGGTTTCCTACGGCGTCAAGGGCAAGGAAGGCCAGAAATCCGACGTCACTCCGCTGACCATTC